>Ga0208244_100068_pt1 | contig 143547 bp, 142 predicted proteins | sample SubbioCR12Aug_5A_FD_184828 | JGI IMG/M metagenome (GOLD analysis project Ga0208244, IMG submission 184828) | Serpentinite rock and fluid subsurface biosphere microbial communities from McLaughlin Reserve, California, USA - CR12Aug_5A (SPAdes) | ecosystem: Environmental > Terrestrial > Deep... | reverse complement strand
CAGCAATTCCCATGTGCGATCGGTAATGTCGTGTCTTCTCAGGGCTGATTTGGTCATTGGTTCGAGCAGTTTTGTAAAGACGCTTCAATTATGAACGATTTTTACAATCTTGTGACGACACTATCTAGAAAGGTTTCAGCACCGCGAGCAGTATGACGGCAAACAGGATGAGCACCGGAATCTCATTGAACCAGCGGTAGAACACATGACTGTAGCGATTGCTGTCGGCGGCGAACTGGCGTACCAGCCAGCCGCAATACAGATGATAGACGACCAGCAGCATGACCAGCGCTGTTTTCGCATGCAGCCAGCCCCCGGAGAAACCATAACCGAACCAGAGCCAGAAACCGAAGACGAGGGCAAGCACGCCCAAGGGCGTCATGAATCGATAAAGTTTGCGCTCCATCAGTTTCAGCTGTTCCTGCGTGGCGCGATCTGTGACCATGGCGTGGTTGACGAATAGACGCGGCAGATAGAACAGCCCGGCGAACCAAGAGACGACGAAAATGATATGCAGCGACTTGATCCAGAGCATGAGCGGTTCCCGGGTGTTCCTGGATCAGGAGCCAATGGCCAGTTGGTTGTTGAGCAGAGTGTGCAGGGCAGCGAAATCCAGTTCACCGATGATGCGGCGAATCACCTTGCCCTGCTTGTCCAGAATGAATGCCGTCGGCGTAACCCGGACATCGTTGAAGCTGGCTGAAATCTCGCCATAGCTGTCATGCACGACCGGGAAGGGCAATGCGTTCTTCTCGGTGTAGTTCAAGACATGGTTGGGCGGGTCGTAGGACATGGCGACGGCAATCAGCTCAAAGCCTTTGTCCTTGTAGTCGTTGTAAGTCCTGATCAGGTCCGGCATCTCCTTGATGCAACCGGGGCAATCCGTTGCCCAGAAATTGACCAGTACGACCTTGCCCTGCAGTTCGGATAGTTTGATCTGCTCCCCGGCAATCGTCGTGAACGTCATTTCCGGCGCCTGATCCTTGCTGTTGATCGACAACAGCCAGAAGCCCAGCAACGCGATGAGTGCTACCGGGATCAGAAAGCGTCGGATATGTTTGAAAATTGATGTCATGGTCTGTTAGATTCACGCTTTAATTCAAGGTTGTCGAATTGTGGTGGTTTTCATCGAACTTGTCACTCGGATTTGCCATCATACTCATCTGTTTGTTGCCTTAATAACCCTACTGCCAACCGCTCATTGCTTGAGTTTTCGCATGATATAATTCGGCTTTAATTCAGCATGCCCTGCATATGACCTCCCGCTTACGCGAAATTCCCTACAACTACACCTCGTATTCTGACCGTGAAATCGTCATTCGATTCCTCGGTGAAGAAATCTGGGATGTGCTTAACGAACTGCGCGATGAACGCAAGACCGGGCGTTCTGCACGCATGCTGTTCGAAGTACTGGGCGATCTCTGGGTGGTGTCGCGTAATCCCTACCTGCAGGATGACCTGCTTGCCAACAAAAAACGCCGCAAGGCGCTGATCGATGCCTTGCATCATCGCATCAAGGCGATTGATGAGCGCAGCAATGGCAATGCCAAGGTGCTGAAGCTGGTGATTGCGGCACGCAAGGCGGTTGCCGAATTCGAGCATGACTTCCGTCAGACCGAGAATCTGCGCAAGAAGACCATGGCCAGACTGGGCAGAATCACGCGCAAGGACAATATCCAGTTCGATGGTCTGGCCCGTGTTTCTCACGTGACCGACGCCACCGACTGGCGTGTCGAGTATCCCTTTGTCGTCGTCAATCCGGATACCGAAGAAGAAGTCGCGCCCATCGTCAAGGCGCTGATCGAGCTTGGCCTGACCATCATCCCGCGCGGAGGCGGTACCGGTTACACCGGCGGCGCAGTTCCGCTGACCAAGATGTCGGCCGTGGTCAACACGGAAAAGCTGGATACCCTGGGTCGTGTGGAAATGGTCACCTTACCCGGCGTCGGCCGTCAGGTGGCGACCATCCGCTGTGGCGCCGGCGTTGTGACGCGTCGTGCGATGGAGGCGGCATCTGAAGCCGGTCTGGAATTCGCTTGCGACCCCACTTCGGCCGATGCCTCCTGTATCGGCGGCAATGTTGCCATGAATGCTGGTGGCAAGAAGGCCGTGCTGTGGGGCACGGCGCTGGATAACCTCGCTTCATGGCGCATGGTGACGCCGGATGCCACCTGGCTGGAGGTCGAGCGCCTGGATCATAATCTGGGCAAGATTCACGATATCCCGCTCGCGCGATTCAAGGTCAGTCGTTATGACATCGACGGCAAGACCCTGCAGTCCGAACCCGAGATCCTTGAGATTCCCGGCCCGAGTTTCCGCAAGGTCGGTCTGGGCAAGGACGTGACCGACAAGTTCCTGTCCGGCCTGCCTGGCATTCAGAAGGAAGGCTGCGATGGTCTGATCACGTCAGCGACCTTCATCTTGCATCGCATGCCCAAGCATGTGCGCACGGTCTGTCTGGAGTTCTTCGGCCATGTGGCGCTGGCAGTGCCGGCCATCGTCGAGATCAAGGATTACCTCGATGCACACCCGGACACCTTGCTGGCAGGGCTGGAGCATCTGGACGAGCGTTATCTGAAGGCGGTCGGTTATGCGACCAAGGCCAGCCGCAGCGAACGGCCGAAGATGGTGCTGATCGCCGATATTGCCAGCGATGAGGAAGACGGCGTCGGCGAAGCCGCGTCGCATATCGTGCGCCTGGCCAATGCCCGCGGCGGCGAGGGTTTCATTGCGGTTTCCGCCGAAGCACGCAAGAAGTTCTGGCTCGACCGTGCCCGCACGGCAGCCATCGCCAAGCACACCAACGCCTTCAAGATCAACGAGGATGTGGTGATTCCCTTACCGCGCCTGGGCGATTACTCGGACGGCATCGAGCGTATCAACATCGAGCTTTCCATCCAGAACAAACTGCAATTGGCAGTGGCGCTGGAAAACTTCCTCGAAGGAGATTTGCCGCTCTTGAAAGACGAGGACGGCGAATCCAGCCCGGAACTGCTGGAAGCCAAGCGCAAGCAATCGCTCGAGCATCTGATCAAGGTGCGTACGCACTGGAAGAACATTCTCGAGCATCTCGACTCGCCGGTTTCCGTGCTGGGCGAGGAGTATGCAGATCTGGCCGTGGAAAACGTGTTCCGCGCAGTGCAGGAACATCAGGTGCGCGTCTCCTGGAAGCGCGAACTGAAGAGACCGCTCGGCATCATTTTCACCGGCCGCGAGTATACGAAGATACTCGAGCGCATGGACGAGATTCACAAGCAGATATTGAAGAGCCGCGTGTTTGTGGCGTTGCACATGCATGCCGGCGACGGCAATGTGCACACCAACATCCCGGTCAACTCCGACGATTACGAAATGATGCAGAGTGCGCATCACGCCGTGGAACGCATCATGAAGCTGGCGCAGAGCCTGGATGGTGTGATTTCCGGTGAGCACGGTATCGGCATCACCAAGATGGCCTTCCTCGACGACAAGACTATCGAGACCTTCGCCAGATACAAGAGCAAGGTGGATCCGGAAGGACGCTTCAACAAGGGCAAGCTGATGGCAGGCTCCGGCCTGCACAATGCCTACACCCCGTCGTTCGGCCTGCTGGAGCAGGAATCCATCATCATGGAGCAGTCCGCCATTGGCGAGATTGCCGACTCCATCAGCGACTGTCTGCGTTGCGGCAAGTGCAAGCCGGTATGCACCACGCATGTACCGCGTGCCAACCTGCTGTATTCGCCACGCAACAAGATTCTCGGCACTTCGCTCCTGATCGAGGCATTCTTGTACGAAGAACAGACCCGCCGCGGCATCTCGCTCAAGCACTTCGACGAGTTCAATGACGTTGCCGACCATTGCACGGTCTGTCATCGCTGCCTGAAGCCGTGCCCGGTCGATATCGACTTCGGCGATGTGTCAATCGCCATGCGCAACTTCCTGCGCGAGCAGGGCAAGAAGCATTTCAATCCGGGCACTGCGCTGGCCATGAGCTATCTCAACATGAAGGACCCGGCCACCATCAAGATGATGCGGGCGTTCATGGTCGGCTTCGGTTATCGCGCACAGCGTCTGGCCCATACCGTCTTCAACAAGCTCGGCCTGCTGACCGCGTTCAAGAAGCGGCCGCCGGCAACTTTGGGCAAGCCCGAGATCAAGGCGCAGGTCATCCACTTCCTCAATCGCCCGATGCCGAAGAGCATGCCGACCAAGACCTCACGTGCGCTGCTGGGTATCGAGGACGACACCATGGTGCCGGTGATCCGCAATCCGCAAAAGACCAACGAGGATTCGGATGCCGTGTTCTACTTCCCGGGCTGCGGCTCAGAGCGCCTGTTCTCGACCGTCGGTCTGGCAACGCAGGCCATGCTCTATGAAGTCGGAGCCGTCACCGTGCTGCCGCCGGGCTACCTCTGCTGCGGTTATCCGCAGACTGCTTCCGGCAACCACGACAAGGGTCAGCAAATCACGGCGGAGAATCGCGTGCAGTTCCACCGCATCGCCAATACGCTGAATTATCTCGATATCAAGACCGTTATCGTCTCTTGCGGTACCTGTATGGACCAGCTGCAGAAGTACGAATTCGAGAAGATCTTCCCGGGCTGCCGCCTGCTCGATATCCATGAATACCTGATGGAAAAGGGCATGAAGATCGAAGGCGTGACCGGTGTCAAATACATGTATCACGACCCCTGCCACACGCCGATGAAGACCTACGCACCGCTAAAGGTCACCAATGCGTTGATGAACACCGAAGTCGCGTTGAATGACCGCTGCTGCGGCGAGTCCGGTTCCTTTGCCGTTGCCCGTCCGGATATTGCCACCCAGGTCAAGATGCGCAAGCAGGAAGAACTGGAAAAAGGCATGGAGAAACTCGGCCTGACACCGGGTGCGCCGGAGCAGGAAGTGAAGATCCTGACTTCCTGCCCGTCATGCCTGCAGGGGCTGGCACGCTATGGTGAGGATACGGGTGTGCAGGCGGATTACATTGTGGTTGAGATGGCGAAGCATATTCTGGGTGAGGACTGGATGCAGGAATATGTGAAGAAGGCGAATAATGGCGGGATAGAGAAGGTGTTGTTGTAATTGTTTGTGAAATAAATTCGGTACTTTATTTGCTTTTCTGGCTATCAGAGTTTAGGAGGCGATTGTGCATGCAACAATTGAACATGCTAGACAGGAGCTTAAAAAATTTGATGATGCGCCAAACGATCAGCATGGGCGTCAAGCACTTGCTAATGGCCTTGGAGAGCTGTCAGATGTTAAAAGCTCATCTTCAGATGAAAAGATTTCTGCCATTTGTGTGAACCTTATTAATACTTATCGAAAGAAAGTAGAGGAAGCAGCTCAGAATTTAATCAATGAAAAATCATCTGCTAATTTGGATGTGCTTAAGCATTGGTATGATGTGATGAATGAATTTCAGAGTCTTGAACTTGAAGTTACAGATGAATTTTTTCAGATCAAGACTCAACTGCAATTTGAATATATAGCAAAGCTAGTCAAGCAATTTAGCCCTTCAGAAAAGCAACGGCTACGAGAATTGCTGCAGTAGTTTTAGCGTTGATTTTGTCGGTCTCGCCCGACTGGCGAGGTACTTTCTTTTGCTTGTCCAAAAGAAAGTACCCAAAGAAAAAGACACCCCCTGCCATGGCCTTCGGCTTCCCTGTGCTGCTCATCAATCCAAGCGGCTGCGCAACTCAGCCTGGCAGCTCACACAAATCGTGAGCTGCTGCGGACTTCAAACAGTGCTCGCCGAGAACTCTTGGATTGTTTGCGCTGCTCGGCATGGCAGCAGGGGAGGGAAAGTCAAAAGTATGTAGGGTGGGCAACAAGTTGCCCACGCGTTTAGTTTTCCCATGATGCTTGCTCGTGTTTGAGGCTCTAAATTGCCGTGATAACCCCCCTTATGCCGCGCCGAGCAGCGCAGACAATAGCGGAACAGTGGTGCGCACCGTTCAAGCTCCGCAACAAGCCATGGGGTATGTGGCTTGTCAGGGTGCGTTGCGCAAGCCACCCGTTATTGCCGAAGCAGCGCAGGAAATAAGCGGCATCGGGGCGGCGATTTCTTTGGGTACTTTGGCGCCAAGGTCGCGCTTCAAGCGCGGGCTCTTGGCGGACATGCCCCTTGCGGGTATCAGCTGTTGAAAAGAAAGTAACTAGCTGTCGGGCTACCCCCGACGGTTTGAATCAAAAATCAGAACGGCAGGAAAACCGCCGTGGCGAGGTTTTGCACGATGCGGGTGATGAAGCGCTGGGATTTTTCTGCGAGGGCGATGGCGAAGGTGTCGGTTCGGCCGACAATCTTGCCGAACTCTCTTTCGAAGCTGAGGTTGCGTTCGGTCTCATTGATTTCGTTGGTCAACAGGTAGAGTTTGCCGTCCGCGTCGCGTGCGTTGGAGAGTTTCCAGGCGGCAATCTCGACATTTCTGGCGGCGTTATAGATTTTCTGCGGGTCGATGTTGTCCGGCAGATAGAACTCGGTTTTGCCGCCGTGGGCGGTGATCATCATGGTCTGCAGGCCGACGATGAAGGGCAGTACGCGGTCGCCTTCGTATTCCGGTTTGAAGGCGAGAAAGATGGCCTCGGTGCCTTGTTTGTTCTGGATGGATTCGAATTGCCAGTTGTGGTTGCCCTCGAACACCCATTCCACCATTTTTTCGACCGGGCTCGAGGTGGTTTTTCGCAATTCTTTCGGGTTGCGCTTGTAAAGCTTCAGCATCAGCGTTTTCAGGCTGTCGGTGTTCTCGCGCATTTCGACGTCGGCCATGCGGTCGAAATCGGATTTTCCCAGCTGGTTGAAGGTGGTTCGGTCACGCTGTTCCGGGACCGGTTTTTCCTTGCCTTGCGGGGCAGAGGCGCAAGCCCCCAGCAGCAGGGTGCTGAGTGTAATGAGAAAAAGGCGATGAAGTCTTTGCGGTCGGTTAATTGGCAATAGTCTTGGCATGGTCAGCGCTGGCGTTTTCCGGTTGCTTGATGATAACCCGATTCTTCGGAAAGACTACGCTGAAGGTGCTGCCTTTGTCCAATTCACTTTCTATTTCGAGCCGAGCCTGATGACGTGTCAGGATGTGCTTGACGATGGAGAGGCCGAGGCCGGTACCGCCGGTTTCTCTTGAGCGGCTGCGGTCGACGCGATAGAAGCGTTCGGTGAGGCGGTCGATGTGTTTCTGTTCGATGCCGATGCCGCTGTCCTTGACGCTGAACACGGCTTCGTCGCCGCGCCGGTACCATATCAGTTGGATGTTGCCGCCTGCGGGCGAATAACGGATGGCGTTGCTGACCAGATTGCCGAAGGCGCTGTGCAGTTCTTCCGCCGCGCCTGATACCGAGATGCCCGGGTCTGCCTCCAGGCTGATCTGATGCTTACCGTTGCTCAGGCTTTGCGCTTCGTTCATCAGCATGTTGAGCTGCGCCTGCATGTCGATCTCGGTGTCCTGCGTCGCTGTGGCGCCGCTTTCCAGTTGCGACAGCGTCAGCAGGTCCTCGATCAGGTGCCGCATGCGGCCGGTCTGTTCGCTCATCATGCCGAAATAACTGCGCGTGCTTTCCGGCACGGCGCCTTCCATGTCCATCAGCGTTTCCAGAAAACCGCCCACTACAGTCAGCGGCGTGCGCAGTTCATGCGACACATTGGCAATGAAATCACGGCGCATGGTTTCGAGCTTTTCGATCTGCGTGATGTCGCGGCTGATCAGCAGTTTTTGTTTGCTGCCGAAGGGAATCAGCTGCATTTCCAGCGTGTATTCCGGATTGCGCCAGGATTTCAGCTTGATCGGTTCGGAGTAATCCTGCGCCTGCAGGTAGCTGATGAAGTCGGCATGCCGTATCAGATAGGTGATGGGCTGGCCGGTATCCTTACTTAAGTCCAGCCCCAGTTGATTTTCCGCAGTCGGGTTGCACCACTCGATGCGGTCCTTGCCGTTGAGAACGACGACACCGTCCGGCAGTGCGCTGGCGGCGTGCATGAATCTGTCCAGCGCCGAGCTGATCTCTGCCTTGTTGCGGCTAAAGCGGCGTTGCTGCTGATAGATGTCAGCGAAGATGTATTCCCAGACGCCGCGGCCGTTGGGAATACTGGAGAGATTGGGCTTCTGGTACCAGCGATGCAGCTTGTGTATCCAGTACAGATGCTTCGCCAGATACAGGCAGATGACGATACTGAAGACCATCAGCGCGGTGACTGCTCCATGTGTCGCCCACAGGATCAGGCAGACAAAAATGAGTAACAGGGCGAGCCAGAAGGCGCTCCAGCGGATATCTTGCACGCGAAGACTTTACAGTATGAAACGCTGCATATTATGAGCTAGTGCGCCGAGAAGCGATAGCCGACTCCTCTTACGGTCTGAATTAATTGTTCGTGTCCGGTTTCGGTCAGTGCGCGGCGCAGACGACGGATATGTACATCCACGGTGCGGTCTTCGACAAATACGCGGTCACCCCAGACGCGATCCAGCACCTGGCTACGCGAATGCACGCGCTCGGGATTGGACATGAGGTAGTGCAACAGGCGGAATTCGGTCGGGCCCAGATCGAGCGTAGCGCCGTTGCCGGAAACGCGATGGGTCATCGGATCCAGGCGCAGGCCACCGACTTCGATCGGGTCGTCGGTCATCTGCGGGGCGCGGCGACGCAGCACGGCCTTGATGCGCGCATTCAGCTCGCGCGGGCTGAACGGCTTGGTCACATAGTCGTCGGCACCCACTTCCAGTCCGCGCACCTTGTCGGCTTCTTCACCGCGGGCGGTGAGCATGATGATGGGGATCGCCTTGGTTAGTTCATCGCCCTTGAGTTTGCGGGCGAATTCGATGCCGCTCATGCCGGGAAGCATCCAGTCCAGAATGATGAGGTCTGGCAGGGTTTCGCGCATCAGCAGTTGCGCCTGTTCCACACTGAGTGCACGCAATGCATTGTGTCCCGCCTGCGTCAGGTTGAGGGTAAGCAGTTCCTGAATTGCTGGTTCGTCTTCGACTACCAGGATATTGGCTGGCATTGTTAAGCCTCCTTTTCAATGGCTTTTGCTAGTGCTCGCTACTATATGACGTCAATGTGACATATTTATGACAATCCATAAAGCTGTGATGGATTTGCCATTTTTCCGGTTTTATATGACTATTCAGGTCGACAGCTCGTAATATGAGCTGTATAAAAAAAATATTAAAAGTCATGCATAAGTAATAGCTGACAGGTCACTGTGGAGACATCAATGGCGGATTTTTTTTCTAAAGAGCGCATTATTGCGACACCTGGATTCAATCGTTGGCTGGTGCCGCCGGCCGCATTGGCGATTCATCTTTCAATCGGCATGGCCTATGGTTTCAGTGTGTTCTGGTTGCCTTTGTCCAAAGCGGTCGGCATTGATGCACCGCTGGCCTGTGGCGAGGATGTCGGTTTCTTTGCCCGGCTTTTTGTTACGGATTGTGACTGGAAAGTCAGCGATCTCGGCTGGATGTTCACGCTGTTCTTCGTGTTGCTCGGCACATCGGCTGCCGTGTTCGGCCACTGGCTGGAGCATGCCGGACCACGCAAGGCCGGTGCAGTAGCCGCTGTCTGTTGGGGTGGTGGTCTGTTGCTGACGGCGCTCGGGGTTCATACGCATCAGCTCTGGCTTATGCTGCTGGGTTCCGGCGTTATTGGCGGCATCGGTCTTGGTCTTGGTTATATTTCACCGGTTTCCACGCTGATCAAATGGTTCCCGGACCGCCGCGGCATGGCGACCGGTATGGCCATCATGGGTTTTGGTGGCGGCGCCATGATCGGTGCACCTTTGGCCAACACATTGATGAATTATTTTGCGACACCGACCTCTGTCGGTGTGTGGGAGACTTTCGCCGTCATGGGTGTGCTCTATTTCATTGCCATGATGATAGGTGCACTGGGTTATCGCGTGCCGCCTTCCGGCTGGAAGCCCGAGGGCTGGACACCGCCAGCCAGTAATGGCAACGTCATGATCACCAACCGTCATGTGCATGTGAATGAGGTGCACAAGACACCGCAGTTCTGGTTGTTGTGGGCAGTCTTGTGTCTCAATGTCAGTGCCGGTATCGGCGTCATCGGTATGGCATCCCCGATGTTGCAGGAGGTTTTCGGCGGAGCTTTGATCGGAGTGGAGGGCAGGTTGAGTGAACTTTCCGGCGACCACCTGTTGCAGGTTGCGGCCATTGGTGCCGGTTTCGCCGGTCTGCTGTCGTTCTTCAATATTCTCGGCCGTATCGGTTGGGCATCCTCTTCCGATTACCTCGGTCGCAAGAAGACCTACATCATCTTCTTTGCGCTCGGTTTCGTGCTCTATGTGGCTTCGCCATGGGCAGGTGGCATTGGCAGTGTGGCCCTGTTTGCAGGTATCTTCTGCATCATTCTTTCGATGTATGGTGGCGGTTTTGCCACTATCCCGGCATATCTGGCGGATATCTTCGGCACGCAGCATGTCGGTGCGATTCATGGACGTTTGCTAACCGCCTGGGCGACGGCAGGTGTGCTCGGGCCGGTGATCGTCAACTACATGCGTGACTATCAGCTGGACCAGGGTGTTCCAGCCAACGAGGCTTACAACATCATCATGTACATGCTGGCGGCACTGCTACTGATCGGCCTGGTCTGTAACCTGCTGGTGCGTCCGGTGGCCGAGAAACATTACATGACGGATGCCGAGCTGGAGGCCGAACGCAAGCTGTCACACGACAAATCGGTGGCCGCGGAAGCTGCCAACCAGAATGGCAAGGCGCAGAGTCACCCGATTCTCGCAACGGTTGCCTGGATCGCGGTCGGCATTCCAATTAGCTATGGTGTCTGGAGCACGCTGCAAAAAGCCTGGATTCTGTTCCACTAGCGGATGGGCGGCTACCGGAATTAGCCTATGAAGCGCTGCGCTTGGCCCAGGACCCCGCTGGATATCGAATATCACGATGCCGAGTGGGGTGTGCCGGTGCACGACGAGCACAAGCTGTTCGAGTTCCTGATTCTGGAAGGAGCGCAGGCGGGCTTGAGCTGGCAGACCATTTTGCAGAAGCGGCCGCGCTATCGCGAGGTGTTTGACGGCTTCGATCCGGCCAAGGTCGCGCTCTATGATGGCGCCAAGGTGACGGCGCTAATGGCGGATGCCGGCATCGTCCGCAATCGCCTGAAAATCGCAGCAGCCATCAATAATGCACAGCAATTTCTGCAGGTGCAGTCCGCATTCGGCAGCTTCGATGCGTATCTCTGGCGTTTTGTCGATGGCCAGCCCATTATCAATCACTGGCGCTCTCACAGCGAGGTGCCGGCAAAAACGCCGGTCTCGGATGCGCTATCCAGGGATATGGGAAAGCACGGTTTCAAGTTTGTCGGTTCTACCATCTGTTACGCCATGATGCAGGCCATCGGTATGGTCAACGACCATACGGTGGATTGCTACCGGCATGCCGAGCTTGCTGCCCTTTCCGGGCACGCATCCGGCAATTAAAGCAGCAATAAGCGTTTGATTATTTTATAATCCTGTATTTCCAATCTGCGTGCCGGTTTTGAGGCGCGTGTCCAAGTTCGAGGTTCGTGTGAAAGAAATAGAAATTAATACAGATGGCAGGGGACTCCGTATCGGCATCGTGCTGTCCCGTTTCAACAGCGATATTGGTGATGGTCTGTTATCCGCTTGCAAGGCTGAGCTGAGCAAGCTCGGCGTTGCCGACGAGAATATCACGGTAGCCACAGTGCCCGGCGCGCTGGAAACTCCCCTGGTGCTGCATCACATGGCGGATAGCCAGCAATATGATGCATTGATCGCGCTTGGTGCCATCATTCGCGGCGAGACCTATCACTTTGAAGTGGTGGCCAACGAGTCGGCGCGCGGCATCTCGGAAGTGCAACTGAATACCGGTATCCCTGTCGCCAATGCTGTCCTGACTACCGAGGACGACGATCAGGCTCTGGCGCGCATGTCGATCAAGGGCGCTGAAGCAGCGGCCGTCGCGATCGAAATGGTCAATCTGCTGAGAGCGCTATGAGTGCTGCCGAGAACAAGCCGTCAACGGCCAGGCTGACCAAGCCCGGAAAGAATCGCCGCAAGTCCCGTGAACTGGCGCTGAAAGGCATTTATCAGGGTTTGATGAATCAGTCCGAAGTACGCAAGATCATCCGCGATATGGCGGATGATGTGGATTTTCATCGTGCAGATGAAGCGTTCTTCCGTCAGTTGATCGAGGGTGTGGCTGAGCATATGCAGGAGCTGGAACAGCGTATCGCAGTCTACGTTGATCGGCAGGTGGCGGAATTAAGCCCGGTAGAACATGCGATTCTTTGCCTGTCTGCCTATGAGCTGATTTACGACCCGACCATTCCCTACCGTGTCGCCATCAATGAAGGCGTTGAGTTGGCAAAGATCTACGGCGGCATTGATGGACATAAATACGTCAATGGTGTGTTGGATAAGCTGGCCGCCGAAGCCCGTCCGCATGAGGTAGCTCAGCGCAGATAAGTATCTGTGGTGCGGCGACAATTTTCGTCATATTGCGCTGCACTTGGCCGGCTATTATTTGTCCATGACTTCTTTTTGAAAAAAATCACGTGTAATATCAGTCCAGTAGGCTCGCGATAGATAACAATCATCACTGCGCAAAAAAAAGGGAGAGCAGGGTTGAAAAAGTCTTTTTGGAAATCCGATCGGTTTGGCGGGCAGCAGTGCCATGCTGCACAGCCTCGAGCGCGTCGCCTACGACTGGGGTATGCAGGCGACCAGCCGGGTAGCCGGTGGCCAGATTTCCATCATTGCAATTAATGGGTAGAGTGTTGCCAATATGGGTCTTTGGCCGTGGCACATGGAGTGTGCATGCCAGAATGACCGATATGCTGTTAGCCGCCGAGGCCAGGGTGATTGCTAACACCGTCTTTTTCGTCGAAGCGCAGATTGCCCTCGGCCTCGGTTACATCAACAAGATCTCTGTGTTCCTTCAGAACGTCACCATTCCCGATACAGAACCGGAAACCTGCGAGTATGGCGCCATGTCGCCCGAGCAACTGGCTGGCAAGAAGGTGGATGGACGCTCCGGTCTGTTTTCGCTGGGTGTCATGTTTTACCGGTTGGTCGCCGGTCAACTGCCATTTACCGGCGATTCCATGGCAACGCTGATGTTCAAGACCGCTAATGAGCCACATGCGAACATCCGCACGCTGAATCCTGAAATACCGCAATGTCTGTCCGATGTTATCGACCGCATGCTGGAGAAGGATATGGAGAAGCGCTATGTGCGAGGTGCTGAAATCGCCGCCGATATCCGACGTTGCCTGGGGCAGGCGGGCTGATATGGATTTGACAGGGGCGCTGGAAGTCGTAAGGCTTAGCGATGTCGGTCAGCGCAGGGATCATAATGAAGATGCAATTGCCAGCGATATCGAGATCGGTCTGCTGGTGCTGGCGGATGGTATGGGCGGTTACAAGGCAGGTGAAGTTGCCAGTGAGATTGCTATTCTGACCATGCTCGCCGAACTGAAGGAAACGATGGCCCAACTGGACCCGGGACAGGTGGACCCGGTCACCGGCATGCAGGCAGAAGCCATGCTGCTCATGGATGCTGCAGCCAAGGCCAACGCCTCGATCTTCAGTGTGTCGGAATCCCAGCCGCAATGCGCCGGTATGGGTACGACGCTGGTGGCAGCACTGTTTACCAATAACAAGGTGCTGGTTGGTCACATTGGCGACTCGCGCATGTACCGTTTGCGCGGTGAACGGTTCGAGCAATTGACCGAGGATCACTCACTGTTGCAGGAGCAGCTCAGTTCCGGATTGATCACGCCGGAACAAGCGAAGCTTTCAAACAACAAGAATCTGGTCACGCGCGCTGTCGGCATCGACCCGGCTGTGGAGCTGGAATTGCATGAACATGATGTTGAAGTGGGGGATATCTACCTGCTCTGTTCGGATGGATTGACCGACCTGGTTGAGGATGCGGATATTCATGCGGTTTTGTCCGGATGGTCATCGAATCCTGAAATGGTAGCCAATCAGCTGGTGCAGATGGCAAATGACAATGGCGGCAAGGACAATATATCGGTCATACTTGCAAAAGTGCTCAAGCCTTTTGCGGCGGAGCGTAGCTGGTATGACAACTTTCTTAATTGGCTAAAATAACAGGTGAAACATGGCTAAGCTCATTTATTCATTGGACGGTGCTTTTCTCGGTGATATTGCGCTGGATAAGGAGCGGACGACGATAGGTCGTCGTCCCGGTAACGATATCCATATCGACAACCTGGCAGTGAGCGGTGAGCATGCGATGATTACCACTATCGGCAAAGATGCATTTCTGGAAGACCTTGGCAGCACCAATGGCACGCTGGTGAACGGCAAGCCGATTACCAAACATATTCTGCAAAACGGTGATGTCATCGAGCTGGGCAAGTATCAGCTTAAGTACGTCGGCGAGGCGCTTGCCGCTAATGTTGCCGGACAAGAGGATTTTGAAAAGACCATGATTATCCGTCCATCGGCGATGGAGACGGCCGCGCCAGCTGCAACGCCGGCACAGCCTGTTGCGGCTGTAGAAACGGCTCCGGCAGAATCTGCATCGAAGCCGGCAGCTGAGGCGGCAACACAGGGGCCGGTTGGCAAGTTGCAGGTGCTCAATGGTGCCAGTCAGGGCAAGGAGCTGGTATTGACAAAAGCATTGACCACGCTGGGCAAACCCGGTGTGCAGGTGGCAGTGATTACCAAACGTCCCCAGGGTTATTTCATCACGCATGTGGAAGGTGCGAACTACCCGATTTTGAATGGCAGTCCGGTTGGCGCGCAGGCGCATCCATTGAATGATCATGACGTGCTGGAGCTTGCCGGCATCAAGATGGAATTCTACTTCTCGCCCGCCTGATCGACTGCACTTGCGAGTAAATGACGCTGATCAAGGAATCCTGCCGCATGTCTGACAAGCAAGAACTGTTACACCGGCTCGACCGGCTGAATGCGATTGGCGTTGCGCTTTCCGCTGAACGGGATACGGCGCGATTGATGGAAATCATTCTGCTTGGGGCAAAAGAGATTACCAATGCCGATGGTGGCACGCTGTACAGCGTGACGGATGATCGCAGCCTCAAATTCGAGATCATGCGCAATCAGAGCCTGGGCGTGTCAATGGGAGGCACGACCGGGGTCGAGATACCTTTCCCGCCATTGCCCCTCTATCTCGAGAACAACGCCCCTAATGTGAATATGGTGGCGGCCTATACGGTACTCAATGACTGTACGGTCAATATCACGGATGCCTATGAGGAAATCGGTTTCGATTTTTCCGGCACCCGCAAATTCGATGAGCAGACCGGCTACCGCTCCAAGTCTTTCCTGACCATCCCGATGAAGAATCACGAGAACGAGATCATCGGTGTGCTGCAGTTGATCAATGCGATCGATCCGGTGAGCGGCGAGATTATCCCGTTCTCTGCAGAAAACCAGCAGCTGGTGGAATCGCTGGCCTCGCAGGCGGCGGTGGCGCTGACCAATCACAACCTGATCGAAGGTTTGAAGAATCTTTTCGAAGCCTTTATCGAGTTGATTGCTGATGCAATTGACGAAAAGTCGCCTTATACCGGCGGTCATTGCCGTCGCGTGCCGGAACTGACCATGATGCTGGCGGATGCTGCTGCCAGAGCCAATCATGGCCCGCTTGAGAGCTTTTCCATGACCGATAAGGATGTGTACGAGCTGCGTATCGCGTCCTGGCTACATGATTGCGGCAAGGTCACTACACCGGAGTCGGTGATGGACAAGCCGACCAAACTTTCCACCATTTTTGACCGCATCCATCTGATCGAGCAGCGTTTCGAACTTCTGAAACAGCAGCATGAAACCGACATGCTGCGCCAGCAGGTCGCAGCCTTGAAATCGGGTCGTGAGGCTGATGCCAGACAGCTGGAGGCCAGGTTTCAGGAACAGCTCCAACAGTGGGGTGCGGATTTCGAGTTTCTGAAGAACGCCAATCTGGGTGGCGAGTTCATGGCACAAGAGCACTTGCAGCGTGTAAAGGATATTGCCGCCTACAGCATGACCAATAAAGCCGGCGAGCGTGTGCCGTTCCTTAGTGAGGATGAGGTCTATAACCTCAGTATTTCACGCGGCACTTTGACAGCGGAAGAGCGCGCCATCATCAACAACCACATTGTGGTGACCATCAACATGCTGGAATCGCTACCTTATCCGAAGGATTTGAAGCGTGTGCCAGAATATGCCGGTGGGCATCATGAGCGCATGGATGGCAGGGGTTATCCGCGCGGCCTGGCGCGCGAGCAGATGTCGATTCCGGCGAGGGTGATGGGCATTGCCGATATTTTCGAAGCGCTGACCTCGCGCGACCGTCCTTACAAGAAAGCCAAGACGCTTACCGAGTCGCTACATATTCTCGGTCAGATGAAGCTGGACCATCATATCGATCCGGATCTGTTCGATCTCTTTATTCATGAAAAGATCTACATGCGCTATGCCGAGAAATTCCTCGAGCCGGAACAGATCGATGAGGTGGATGAGTCGAAAATTCCCGGGTATGACCCGTACTCGATTTATCGGGAGAATCAATAACTGTGGTTATGGTAACCGGTTCGTGACGGGTCGATGGTCAATCGTCAGCAGAGTTGGCAACCTCCTGAATCAGTAGAGGGATGTCTTCAGGTCTGGCGCCATAAATGAAGCGGCCGTCTGGCGCGATTTTGAGATTGGGGCCGCGGTTGCAAAACCCCAGACAGTTGAATCGTTCTATGCGGATATTCAGTCCAAGCCTTGATACCTCCGCTTCCGTCAAGTCAGCGATTTCGATGCCGCCACGTGCGCCACAGGAAGGTTGGCTGGGATTGGCGCGATGGTTGGCACAGACGATGATGGTCTTCAAGGCAGACTGCCCCGGCAGGCTATGCAAGTTCTATGGCTTTGCAGCCTTCAGCGTCCAGACGCAGGCAGCTTCCCTGTTCATACCAGTCGCCCAACACCCAGCGCACGATGTGGTGCCGGTCGATCTCAATACGATGTCTGGCTGGCCTGTGTGTGTGGCCGTGAATGAATATTTCGGGATAGTCATGCGCTCTGAGCAGCGCAGAGACGGCATCCTGGTTAACGTCCATGATGAGCTCCGATTTGCCGGATTTCTCCTGCTCGCTACGCATGCGCAAAGCTTCGATCTGGGCTTTTCTGGCAGACAGGGGTTGGGCAAGGAATTGTGCTTGCCAGGCAGAACTGCGTACTTGCTGACGGAACTCCTGGTAGGCGAGGTCGTCGGTGCATAGTGCATCACCATGACTTAACAGGACACGATGCCCATGGAGATTGAGCATGGCTGGATCCTGCAGAATCTGAATTTTTGCCGCCTGTGCGAATTCATGACCTAACAGAAAGTCGCGATTGCCATGTATCAGATAGCACGAAACGCCGTGCTCTGAAAGCCGGCTGAGTGCCTGAATGACGGTTTGGTTATGTGGGTCTGCCAGATCGTCATCGCCTGCCCAGTACTCGAAAAGGTCGCCGAGTATGTAGATTGCATCGGCCTGGCGCGCAGTAATGTCAATAAAGCGGACGAATTGTTCGGTGATGGCTGGACGTGAAGCGCACAGATGCAAATCGGAAATGAAGAGCGTGCGTCGACTTTCATTTCCGTTGGTTCGCATGATTAAAGGCGTTGTCAGACGACTTCAGCGCGTTCGATGATGACGTCTTCCACCGGCACATCCTGATGGCCGGCTTTGCTGCCGGTCTTCACTTTTCTGATGGCATCGACTACTTCCGTACCTTCCACTACCTTGCCGAACACGCAGTAACCCCAGCCTTGTGCCGTCGGTGCGGTGAAATTCAGAAAATCATTGTCGTTAACGTTGATGAAGAACTGGCTGCTGGCCGAATCCGGATTCGGGGTGCGTGCCATTGCGATCGTGTAAATGCTGTTTTTGAGACCGTTATTGGCTTCGTTCTTGATCGGTGCGTTGGTTGGCTTCTGGTTCATGCCCGGTTCAAAACCGCCGCCCTGGATCATGAAGCCGTCGATCACGCGGTGAAAAATCGTGTTGGCATAGAAGCCGCTGTTCACGTATTCCAGAAAATTGGCAGCGGTGATGGGCGCTTTTTCTGCATCGAGTTCAATGGTGATGGTACCGAAATTGGTATGAAGTTTTACCACGGGATATCCTTAAATAGTGAGGGTTGTAATGCTGCAGACAGGAAGATCAGGCCGGACCTTCGTACATGATCTTCCAGGTGTTGTTCTCCAGTACCGGCTACTGGCGTTTGCCCATTTCGCGGCAGCCGCCTTGATGTCTTCGCTGACGTCGACTGCAGCGGCCGGGACAGGTGTTGCTTGTGCAGGGTTCGCCGCCGGTTTGGCATCAGCCGGCTTGGCTCGCTCGCTAGCCTTGGTTACCGAGCATGTGATGGTCATGGTTTTTTGGTGGAGGAGAATAGGTCGCGAATCAGGGCCAGTTTTTTTTGCGCGCGGATATTGCTGCTATCCAGCTGCAAGGCCTTGTCGTAGGCTTCGGAAGCCATTCTGGCATAGACGTCGCCAAGGTTTTCATGCGCTGTGGCATAGCTGGGATGGGTCTTGATCGCGCTTTCCAGTGCCTTTCGTGCCTGATCGTACTCACCTTTTTCTGCGTAAAGAACAGCCAGGTTGTTGTAGGGCTCGGGCAGATTGGGATTTTTGCTGGTGATGTCGGTGAAGATCTTGATGGCTTCATCGCGGCGATTCAACTCGGCCAGAATCACGCCCTTGATGAATTGCGCCTGGACATCCTTGGGGTTGGAGGCGATGTAAGTGTTTACGCGCTCAAGAGCAGCTGCCTGCTGGCCCTGATTGGCGAGTTGAGCGATATCCTTTAAATCATCTGCCTGGGCTATGCCAAAAACGAAGACAGAGGCAAGTAGTAACAAGACACGACGCAAAGCGCGAATTAATGGCATTATGATATACTTTTTGATTCAAATAAGTAGCAATTCTAACAACAAGCCCAATCAACCTCCAATAGCTCATTACAATTCTTAGTGATTAATTTGGCAGCAGAATTTTATGGCGTCAACGCGTTCCGAGTTCTGTCAGCGATAAACCTCCAGAAAAATGCTCAAAATCTATAATTCCATCGCTCGTGAAAAGCAGACATTTGTCCCGATCGTTGCCGGCAAGGTCAGCATATACGTTTGTGGCATGACGGTTTACGACTATTGCCATCTCGGTCATGCGCGGGTGATGGTGGTGTTCGATATGGTCAACCGCTGGCTGCGAGCCTCCGGTTTTGATGTTACTTACGTGCGCAATATCACGGACATCGATGACAAGATCATCAGTCGTGCCAATGAGCGCGGGATCAGTATCCAGGAACTGACCAATGAGTTCATTCAGGCCATGGACGAAGATTCGGAAAAGTTAGGCGTGATGCGTCCTGACATCGAGCCGCGTGCCACCATGCACATCGCCGACATGGTGGCCATGACCGTTCAGTTGATAGAGAAGGGCCACGCCTATCCGGCGGAAAATGGCGATGTGTTCTACTCGGTCAACAGCTTTGAAGGTTACGGCAAGCTTTCCGGCAAGTCGCTGGAAGATCTGCGCGCGGGCGAGCGGGTCGAGGTGGATAGTTTCAAGCGCGACCCCATGGATTTTGTGCTGTGGAAAGCCGCCAAGCCCAACGAGCCCAGCTATGATTCGCCCTGGGGCAAAGGCCGGCCGGGTTGGCATATCGAATGTTCGGCCATGGGTGCACATCATCTCGGCAAACACTTCGATATTCACGGTGGCGGTCAGGATTTGCAATTTCCGCATCATGAAAACGAGATTGCTCAGTCTGAGGGAGCGCACGACTGTAAATTCGTCAACTACTGGATGCATAACGGGTTCGTCCGTGTCGATGACGAAAAAATGTCCAAGTCATTGGGCAATTTTTTCACCATTCGCGAAGTACTGAAAAAGTACAAGGCTGAAGTCGTACGCTTCTTCATTCTGCGCGCGCAATATCGCAGCCCGCTGAATTATTCCGACAAGCATCTCGATGATGCGAACCAGGCACTGACGCGGCTCTATACCGCGCTGAAGAATGTGCCGCCTATTGACGTCAGTATCGACTGGCAAACGCCTTATGCCCAACGCTTCAAGCAGGCGATGGACGATGACTTCAATACGCCGGAAGCTTTTGCCGTGCTGTTTGATCTGGCGAATGATGTCAACCGCAGCAAATCTGCAGAAATTTCGGGCCGGCTCAAGGCGTTGGGAAATCTGCTCGGTCTGCTGGAGAGCGAGCCTCTGGCCTTCATGCAGGATGCTGGCGGTAGTTATGCTGATGACTCGACCGAGACAAGCGGCGCGCTTGCTAATGAACGCATCGAGGAACTGATACATCAGCGCCTGAGCGCCAAGAAAGACAAGAATTTTGCCGAAGCCGACCGTATCCGCAAGGAGCTGTCGGATCAGGGTATTATCCTGGAAGATAGTCCGCAAGGCACTACCTGGCGCCGCGCTTAGCCGGACATGATTTCGATTTGAAAAGAGGCTCACCTGAGCCTCTTTTTTTTTGGGGGGTTGCATCTTTAATGGGTTTGAATATACTGACCGGTATACTTTAATCAAGTTGCGGAGAGACAGGCATGCCAACTACAGCAGCCGATATCAGCGAATACGATGCTGTTACCAAAGTCATGCAGCATTACATTGATGGTGCGCGTTCCGGCAAGGGTGCTGAGATGAAGCCGGCTTTCCATGATGATGCCACCATCTACGGTTATGTCGGCCAAGATTTATTCGCAGGTCCGATTCAAGGGCTGTATGACTGGAACGATGAGAACGGCCCGGCCAAGGATATCCAATCCCGAATTGTCCATATCGATATCGTCGGCACCGTCGCCAGTGTGCGACTGGAATCCGATAACTGGACAGGACACCGCTTCACCGATTTCTTTAATCTGTTAAAAGTAGACGGTAAATGGAAAGTCATGAACAAGGTTTTCCATTTGCACGCATGAATATTTTTTACCACTAGCAGCCTGTCGGACTTGAAGTATTGAAGCGAAGCGGGTCAGGCAGGCAAGCCGCACAGCAGCGGCGGCTCGCAAAAAAACGGTGGAATCTGAACCGGTCAGGTGACTTTGCAGCCGATTTCCTTTAAGTCCGGCAGGTTGCTAGAAATGTAACTAAAAATAAAATCAGTTCGAGGAGAAAGTTAAGATGAACAAGCCAGTCGACCTATCCGTCAAAACCTACCATGGAGGTTGCCCGCATGATTGTCCAGACACTTGTAGCATGGTGTTTACAGTCAAGGATGAGAAGCTGATTTCCGTGACTGGGAATCCCGATCACCCGATGACTCGTGGCGGCTTGTGCGTCAAACTGAAAGACTACGAAAAGCGCCACTATCACCCTGATCGCCTGCTGTATCCGATGAAGCGCGTAGGCCCCAAGGGCAGCAAGCAATTTGAGCGTATCACTTGGGACGAGGCCCTGGATACCATAGTCGATCGCTGGCAAGGGCTTATCAATCAATATGGCCCGAGAGCTATCATGCCGGCCAGTTATTTGGGCAATCAAGGCTTGGTGCACGGCCTGAATGGTGGTGATGCATTCTTTAATCGCCTGGGCGCTACGGTTTGTGAGCGTACTTTTTGTGGTGAAGGCTCCTGTACAGCATGGTTGCTGACTGTCGGACCAACGGCTGGCGTTGATCCGGAAAGCTTCATCCATTCCAAATATATTGTCATCTGGGCATGCAATTCAGTTTCGACCAATTTGCACCACTGGCATATCGTCAAGGAAGCCCAGAAGAAAGGTGCCAAGGTCGTGGTGGTGGACAGCTATGCTTCCAGGACCGCCAAGGAAGCCGACTGGCATATCGCGCCCAAGCCGGGCACCGATGGTGCGCTGGCGATGGCCATGATGCATGTCATCATCGAGGAAGGTCTGGTTGATCAGGACTACGTCGATAACTACACCGTGGGCTACAAGGAACTGGCCGAACGCGCCAGGACCTGTACACCGGAATGGGCCGAGGGGATTACCGGTATTCCGGCCGATGACATCCGCAGGTTTGCCCGCGAGTATGCGACGACACCGCCCGCTGCGATTCGTCTTGGTGTGGCACTGGAGCGTAACTATGGCGGCAGTCAGGCCATCCGTGCCGTCACCTGCCTACCTGCGCTGATTGGGGCCTGGCGCCACGTCGGCGGCGGCGCGCTGCAGTTCCCGGTGTGGGAGCATCCTTACAAGTTCGACGTGATCTGCCGTCCCGACCTGATCCCGGAAGGCACGCCGGTGGTGAATATCCTGCAACTGGGCCGCGCCCTGCTGGGCGAATTGGACCTGGAAGTGCCTATCAAGTCGCTCATGGTGTGGAACACCAATCCGGTGACGCAATCACCTGAGACAGACAAGATCATCGCCGGGCTGGAACGAGAAGACCTGTTCACCATCGTCGCCGACCATTTCGTCTCCGATACCGCGGCGTATGCCGACATTGTGCTGCCTGCGGCCATGGGGGCGGAGATGGAAGACATGATTCTCTCTTGGGGCCATCTCTACCTGACCTACAACACAAAATGCATTGAGCCGCCAGGCGAGGCTTTGCCGAATAATGAAATTTTCCGTCGTCTGGCCCAGCGTCTCGGGTTTGAGGAAGAGAATTTCAAATGGTCTGATAGCGAGTGCCTGGAGAACTATGTGGCTTGGGATTCCCCGGCATGTGAAGGTATCGACCTCAACCACATGCGTGAGCACGGGTTTGCACGCCTCAAAGTCGGCACCAAGGATGACCGTGCACCGCACAAACAGGGCAACTTCCCGACACATACCGGCAAATGCATGTTCCATGTTGCCGGCGCGAAGAACTTCGTCGCCGGGCCTTTCCGCCAGATGTATGACGGCTTCCAGCCTGGCGAGGACCTGGATCCGTTGCCTGGTTACGTCCCTAATCGCGAGTCTCAAGACAGCAATCCGACGCTGGCTGCCCGGTATCCGCTCAATATCATCTCACCCAAGAGTCACGGCTTCCTGAATTCCTGTTACGCCAATGTGACGGAGAAGATCAAGGGCCAGGGCGAACAGTTTGTCCTGATCAGCCCGGCGGATGCCGATATGCGCGGCATTGAGGAAGGCGTGAGAGTCCGTGTGTTCAACGATCGCGGCGCCTTTGAAGGCGAGGCGAAAATCACGCGGGACGTGAACCCCGGTATTGTTGTCGCTACACTGGGTTACTGGCGGCAACTCAACAATGGCACGGTGAACTGCATCAGTGCAGCCGAGTTCGGAGATATGGGACATTCGACGACGTTCTCCGATAACCTCGTGCAGGTTGAGTTAGGCTGAGTATTCACTTGGATTGATGTTGCACATGGATTCGTCAACAATGATGTGTCCGTGTGTAAAAGCTTTTGTCCGGCTACTTTTACCGGCGGGCTTTTCCAGTAAAATCCCGTCATGGATATCTACTCAGTTTTAAAACCATTTTTGTTCAGGCTTGATGCCGAGCGCACCCATGATCTCACGCTGAAAAGTCTCAAGCTGGTGCATAAGTTTGGGCTCTCGTGTTTGTTCGGTAAACCGCCGGCGTGCGAACCGCGGCAGGTGATGGGGCTGGTTTTTCCCAACGCGGTCGGTCTTGCGGCCGGGCTCGACAAGAATGCAGCCTACATTGACGGTCTGGCAGCATTGGGTTTCGGTTTCATCGAGGTCGGCACCGTGACGCCGCGGCCACAGCCCGGCAACCCCAAGCCGCGCTTGTTCCGGGTCAGGGAGGCGGAAGGTATCATCAACCGTTTCGGTTTCAATAATCTGGGTGTGGATCAGCTGATCGAGAATGTGAAGGCGGCCAGATTCAAGGGCATACTCGGCATCAACATCGGCAAGAACTTCGATACGCCGAACGAGCGCGCGGTCGACGATTACCTGATATGTCTGCGCAAGGTCTATGCCTATGCCAGTTATGTCACGGTCAACATTTCCTCACCCAATACCAGGAATCTGCGCGCACTGCAGGAGAAGGAAGCGCTCTCCGGGCTGCTGGCAACCCTGAAACTGGAACAGAAAAAACTGGCAGAAAAGCATGACCGTTATGTACCGATCGCGCTGAAGATTGCGCCGGATCTTGAACGCGAACAGATTCACGAGATCGCGGATCTGCTCGTGGAGCATGGCTTCGATGCCGTGATTGCGACCAACACCACGCTGGCGCGCGATGCTGTGCAGAATCTGGAGAACGGCACTGAAACCGGCGGTCTGTCCGGGGCGCCGGTGCGTGACAAATCGACACAGGTGATACTCCAGCTGGCAGAACGTCTGCAGGGCAGAATCCCCATTATCGGCGTTGGAGGCATACTTTCGGGTGAAGACGCGGCCGAAAAGATCGCTGCTGGAGCCAGCCTGGTGCAGGTCTATAGTGGTTTGATCTATCGCGGCCCTGCGCTGGTGAAGGATATCTGCCGCAAACTCAAATAAGGAGAGCGCTATGAAATCCGGTACATGGAAATTCGGCAAAGGCCCAATCAATGTCGGCCAGCTCGACCGGGTGCTGCGTATTCTGGCCGGACTCTGTCTGGTCGCCATTCTTTTCATTGAAGCATCGCTCTGGCGCCTGGTGGGTTTGCTTGGGCTTGCCTATATCCTTACCGGCCTCACCCGCTGGTGCCCGATCTACAGCTGGATGGGTATCAACACCTGCAACACCAAAAAACCACAGGAATGACGCAGCCGATTCTCTATTCCTACCGTCGCTGCCCTTATGCGATGCGGGCACGCATGGCTTTGCGCTATGCCGGCATAGACGTCGAAATTCGTGAAATCATACTGAGAGACAAGCCTCGTCACATGCTGGCCGTCTCTCCCAAGGGCACGGTGCCTGTGCTCGTGCTGCCTGATGGCAGGGTCATAGATGAGAGTCTGGATATCATGGCCTGGGCGCTGGCTCAGCAAGACCCGGATGGGTGGCTGACGGATGACGGCCTGTTTCAGGAACTGATTGCAGAGAATGACGGCAGTTTCAAGCAGGCGTTGGATCAGTATAAATACGCGACGCGTTTTCCTGAAAAAAGCGCTGAAGTCTATCGCCAGCAGGGAGAGCGATTTCTTGCCAGGCTGGAAGCCTTGCTGGCTGAACATGCTTATTTGTTGTCAGATAAACTGACGCAGGCAGATGTGGCCATTTTTCCTTTCATCCGTCAGTTTTCCATGGTGGATGCGGATTGGTTTGCGGCGGCACCTTATCCGCGCTTGCGTCAGTGGTTGGCCGGATTGCTGGTTTCCGATCTGTTCACAGGCGTCATGCAAAAACAAACAGCCTGGCAGCAAAGCGACGATCAGGTCGCCTGAGTCAGGCTGGTCTTGGCGGGAAATTAAGTCAGTTATTTAGCTGGTGGCTGTCGCGGTTTCCTTGGCCGCTTTCGAAGATTCGCCAAACGTCAGTTTGATGTTGTCTTCCTGGTCAACATCGACGCCGACCAGGCCGCCGTTCACCAGCTTGCCGAACAGCAATTCATCCGCCAGCGCACGACGTATCGTGTCCTGAATCAGCCTTGCCATTGGGCGTGCGCCCATCAATGGGTCAAAGCCCTTCTTGCCGAGGTAAGCCTTCAGTGCATCGCTGAATGTGACTTCGACTTTCTTCTCATGCAGTTGGTCTTCCAGTTGCATGAGGAATTTATCGACCACGCGCATGATGACTTCTTCAGACAATGGTGCGAAGGAGACGATGGCATCCAGACGATTGCGGAACTCGGGGCTGAACAGGCGTTTGATGTCGCCCATCTCGTCACCCACACTGCTTCCCTGGGTAAAGCCGATACTGGTCTTGGAGATGGATTCCGCCCCGGCATTGGTCGTCATGATGATGGTGACGTTGCGGAAATCCGCCTTGCGGCCGTTGTTGTCCGTCAATGTGCCGTGGTCCATTACCTGTAGCAGGATATTGAAGATATCCGGATGTGCCTTTTCGATTTCGTCCAGCAATAGTACGCAATAAGGCTGTTTGCTGATGGCTTCGGTCAACAGGCCCCCCTGGTCGAAACCGACATAGCCCGGAGGCGCACCGATCAGGCGTGACACGGCGTGACGTTCCATGTATTCCGACATGTCGAAACGAATCAGCTCTATGCCCAATGTGTAGGCCAGTTGGCGTGCCACTTCGGTCTTGCCGACGCCGGTCGGCCCGGAGAACAGGAAGGAGCCGATAGGTTTTTGCGAGCTTCCGAGGCCGCTGCGCGCCATTTTGATGGCCGATGCCAGCACCTCAATCGCCTTGTCCTGGCCAAACACGACGGATTTCAAATCGCGATCCAGTGTCTTCAGTGCGGTGCGGTCATCACTGCTGATATTTTTCGGCGGGATGCGGGCAATCTTGGCGATGATGTCCTCGATCTCCTTGTTGCCGATAATTTTCTTCTGCCTGGATTTTGGCAGGATGCGTTGTGCTGCACCAGCTTCATCGATGACGTCGATCGCCTTGTCTGGCAGGTGCCGGTCATTGATGTATTTTGCAGAGAGTTCGGCGGCCGTAGAAAGGGCACTGGCTGAGTATTTCACCTTGTGATGTTCTTCAAAGCGCGATTTCAGGCCCTTCAAAATCTCGACGGTTTCTATGATGCTAGGCTCGGTCACGTCCACTTTCTGGAAGCGGCGGGAGAGTGCATGATCTTTCTCGAAAATGCCGCGATATTCCTGGTAGGTTGTCGCGCCTATGCATTTCAGTGTGCCGTTCGACAGGGCAGGCTTGAGCAGGTTTGAGGCGTCGAGCGTGCCGCCACTGGCGGAACCGGCGCCAATCAGGGTATGAATTTCATCGATAAAAAGAATGGCATTCGGTTGTTCCTGCAGCTTTTTCATGACGGCTTTGAGACGTTGCTCGAAGTCGCCACGGTACTTGGTGCCTGCGAGCAGGGCGCCCATGTCCAGTGAGTAGATGACCGAGTTTCCCAGCACCTCAGGCACGTTGCCTTCCACGATGCGGCTTGCCAGGCCTTCTGCGATAGCAGTTTTGCCTACGCCAGCCTCGCCGACCAGCAACGGGTTGTTTTTGCGGCGGCGGCATAGGGTCTGGATCACGCGCTCGATTTCCAGCCCGCGACCGATCAGCGGGTCGATCTTGCCAGCCGCGACCTGCTGATTCAGGTTAAGGGTATAACTTTCCAGTGCGCCCGCTGGTGAGGCGTCAACTTCGGCTTCCTGCTCCGTTTCAGTGCGTTTGGTGTTGTCATCGCCGACCTTGGCGACGCCATGGGAGATGAAGTTGACCACATCCAGACGGGTGACGCCCTGTTGATGCAGGAAGAAGACGGCATGCGAATCTTTCTCACCATAGATGGCGACCAGTACGTTGGCACCGGTGACTTCCTTCTTGCCGGAGGATTGCACATGCAGGATGGCGCGCTGGATGACGCGCTGAAAGCCGAGTGTCGGTTGAGTATCGACCTCTTCGTTCCCATCAACGACCGGGGTATGTTCTTCGATGTAATTGTTGAGTTCGCTACGCAGTGTGTCGAGATTTGCACCACAGGAACGCAAGACATCCGCCGCCGTCGGATTGTCGATCATGGCCAGTAAGAGATGCTCTACCGTAATCAGCTCGTGACGCTTCTGGCGAGCGTCCATAAAGGCCATGTGGAGAGAGACTTCTAATTCTTGCGCTATCATTTTGGGCACCTTGGTCGTTCAGCTTGGATTGCGGGGTACTGCAAATTGCACTTCATTTGGACTACGTAAACTATGGAACGGTTGAATCACATCAAAACTTAAGCAATTTCCATGACACATTGCAGAGGGTGCTGGTGCTCTTGGGCATAATTCATCACCTGATTCGTTTTGGTTTCGGCAATGCCATGCGGGTAGACTCCGCATACGCCGACACCCTCTGTATGAACTTTGAGCATAATCTGCGTCGCTTGTTCACGCGATTTGTTAAAAAATCGCTGTAGCACATCCACCACAAACTCCATCGGCGTGTAATCGTCATTTAACAGAATGACTTTGTACATGGACGGCGGTTTGGGCTTTGCTGTCCTGGGTTCGGAAATTACGCTGTCTTGATGCTTGGTGTTTGCCATATGTCAGTTCTATTTTGAGCCGAATCTGGAAAATTTCAAGTCTAAATACGGCTGCTGATTTGACCGATACGGAACTGTAAACGGCAGAAGGAAATTCAAGGGTAGATACGGACGCTTTTGACGATTCTGTCGTGGGTTTGCAGAATTTCCAGACGGTGCGTGCCGATTTTAAAACTGGTGTTGGGTTCCGGGATGTCCTCAAAATGTTCCAGTACCAATCCGTTCATGGTGCGCGGGCCGTCAAGCGGGAGGCTCAGGCCGAGTTTCTTGTTGAGATCGCGTAGATGACTGCTGCCGTCAACGATCCAACTGCCATCTTCTTCCTGGTGATAGGAGCTCATGCGTAAAGGTGATTGCGTCGTAAAGTCGCCAATGACCTCTTCCAGAATGTCTTCAAGGCTGATCAGGCCTTTCAGTTCGCCGTACTCATCGACGACCAAGGCAATCCGCTGTCTGTTTTCCTGGAATTGCTGCATCTGTGTATAAAGCGGCGTGCCGGAAGGAATGAAGTAGGGCTCGGTGATGATCTCGCGCAATGCCTGCATATCCAGTTCGCCATCGCGCAACTGGCTCATGGCCTTGCGGATATGCAGAATACCGATGATATCTTCGTTAGGCCCTTCCTTCACTGGCAGGCGGGTGTGGTGGCTGGTGGAAAGTTGCTGCAGGATGTCTTCCAGCACATCATCGAAATTGATGGATTCGATCTGCGTATGCGCAATCATCACATCGTCGACGGTGATTTTTTCCAGTTCGAACAGATTAAGCAGAATGGCCCGGTGTTTTTTCGGAATATAACTGCCGGCATCCAGCACGATACTGCGCAATTCCTCCATGGAGACGGCGTGGCTGGTTTCGGCAAAATTGACCTTGATGCCGAGCAACCGCAACAGGCCTTGCACAAACAGATTGACGAACCATACGACCGGCGTCGACAGCTTCAGTAAGGGGTAAAGAATATAGCTGCAGAACAGTGCAAGCTTTTCCGAATGTGCTGCCGCAAAGACCTTGGGTGTGATTTCGCTGAAGACCAGAATGGCAAAGGTGACACTCAGTGTGGCCAGCATCAGAACCACTTCGCCTTCGCCGAACAGGTTGATACTGATCACTGTTACCAGCGTGGCGGAGGCGGCATTGGCCAGGTTGTTGCAGAGCAGGATCATGCCCAGCAGTTTGTCGGTTTTGCTCAGTAACGAGACTGCGAGACGCGCACCGCGGTGACCATCTTTTGCCAGATGGCGCAACCGGTAGCGGTTGACTGACATCAGGCTGGTTTCGGAAACGGAGAAAAATGCAGATATGAAGAGCAGCAAGGCGAGTACGCCAAGCTGCATTGATATGGGAATCTGGTCCAAGTGGGTGGGTTCGGTTAAGTGACGATGCTAGTGTCGGGCGGAATGCCCTGCTTTGTCAAGGCACTCCTCCCGTGTGGATCTGGGATGACTCAGGGCAGGGCTTCTTCTTCGGTTGCTTTCTTTTCAGGCGGCACGAAGGTTTCGCGTGAGACGCCGAGGAAAAGTACGATAGGGCTGGCAACCAGCACGGAAGAATAGATGCCGAACAGAATGCCGATGGTCAGTGCCAGCGAGAAGTTATGTAGTACCTCGCCGCCGAAAATCAGCATGGACAGTACCATCAACTGCGTGGAGAAGTGGGTGATGATGGTACGTGACATGGTGCGGGTAATCGCGTTGTCGATAATATCTTTGGGTGCAGCCTTGCGCATCTTGCGGAAGTTTTCGCGGATACGGTCGAACACCACGACTGATTCGTTGACCGAGTAACCCAGAACGGCAAGTACGGCGGCCAGCACTGTCAGATTGAATTCCCACTGGAAAAAGGCAAAGAAGCCGAGAATGATAATAACGTCATGGGAGTTTGCGATCATCGCAGCCAGCGCGAATTGCCACTCGAAGCGGAAGTAAAGGTAGAGCATGATGCCGATACTGACCAGCAACAGCGCCAGCGCACCATTTTCATAAAGTTCCTGCCCGACCTGCGGGCCGACGAATTCGACCCGGTTCATGATGACGGAGTCGTCGGCCTTGCGCAGGGCGGCCATGACTTCTTCCGACAGTTGTGCGGTGCTCAGGCCTTCCTTCACTGGCAGGCGGATCAGCACATCACGGCTGGTGCCGAAGTTCTGCACCGTAACATCGCTTAGGCCTACGCTCTGCACTGCAGTGCGGATCTGCTCGATATTGGCAGCTTGCGGGTAGCTGACTTCCATCATGGTGCCGCCGGTGAAGTCGACGCCGAGGTTTAAGCCTTTTGCTGCGAGAAAGTAAACAGCAAGGATGAAAGTGATCAGTGAGATGGCCGTAGTCAGACGGCCGTAGCTCATGAAGGGGATATCTTTTTTAATCCGGAAAAATTCCATAATTTTGCTCTGTGTATTCTAGGTCGTTAACTTGATGATTAGCCGATGGACAGTTTGCCAACTTTACGGCGATAACCGTAAATCAGGTTGACCACGGCACGTGAGACCACGACGGCACTGAACATGGAAGTCAGAATGCCCAGTACGTGGACAACGGCAAAGCCTTTGACCGGGCCTGAGCCGAACATGAACAGGGCGATACCGGCTATCAGGGTGGTGACGTTGGAGTCGAGAATGGTATCCCAGGCACGGCTGTACCCGGCCTGAATGGAGGCCTGTGGTGTGTTGCCGTTGCGCAGCTCCTCGCGGATACGTTCGTTGATCAGCACGTTGGCGTCAATTGCCATACCCAGAGTCAGGGCGACCGCTGCCAGACCCGGCAGTGTCAGCGTTGCCTGCAACATGGAGAGGACGGCAACCAGCAGCAGCAAGTTGATACCCAGTGCCAGCACGGAAATCGAACCAAACAGCATGTAGTAGGCGATCATAAAAACCGCAATCGCAGCGAAACCCCAAAGTACGGAATTCATGCCGCGTTTGATGTTCTCTTCACCCATGCTGGGTCCGACTGTGCGTTCCTCGATGATCTCCATCGGTGCAGCCAGCGCGCCGGCGCGTAACAGCAGGGCGACATCGGTGGCTTCCTTGATATTGGACATGCCGGAGATCTGCACGCGGCCACCACCAATCTCCTCACGGATGACAGGGGCAGTGATGACCTCAGCCTCGCCCTTTTCGATCAGCAGGATGGCCATGCGTTTGCCGACGTTTTCACGGGTGACCTGTTTGAAAATACCTGCGCCACGACCGTCCAGCGTGACATGCACGACAGACTCGCCTGTTTGCTGGTCAAGACCGGGACCGGCGTCGGTGATGTAATCACCGGTCAGTACTACGCTTTTCTTGACGAGCAATGGCTGGCCGTTGCGATCGACAAAGAATTCGTCACCGAAAGGTACCTGACCCTTGGATGCGTTATCCAAAGTCACGGCATCGCTTTTCTCTTCATCCACCATGCGAATTTCCAGCGTTGCGGTGCGGCCGAGAATTTCCTTGGCCTTGGCGGTGTCCTGTACACCCGGCAGTTGCACGACGACGCGATTGGCGCCCTGTTGCTGGATAATCGGTTCAGCAACGCCCAGTTCATTGATGCGGTTATGTAATGTCTGGATATTCTGTTTCAGCGCGAAATCCTGAATACGCTTCTGGGCGACCATACTCAGTGAGGCTGTCAGTGTGATTTCATTGCCAGTACCGCTTTGTCTGACGGTCAGGTCAGCATAATCGCGGTTGATGATGCGTTCCGCCTTTTTCGCTTCTTCAGCCTGGTTGAAGCGAATTTGCACAGTCTGCCCTTCGCGGGAGATGCCCAGGTAGTTGATCTTGTCCTTGCGGAAAGCACTGCGGAAGTCGCCGACATAGCGTTCGGCGGCCTGGGTCATTGCGGAATCCATATCGACTTCCAGCAGGAAGTGCACGCCGCCGCGCAGATCCAGGCCCAGATACATGGGCAATGCGCCAATGCTGTTAAGCCAGGCCGGTGATTGCGACAACAGGTTGAGTGCGATGATGTAGTCGTTACCCAGCAACTGATTGAGTGCATCCTTGGCTCTGATCTGGCTGTCCGGATTGGCGAAACGCACCTTGATGCCGCTGGCATCGAGGAAAATGGCGTCATAAGCGATCTCTTCCTGTTTCAGCCCGGCTTCAACACGCTCAAGCAGCTCGGTATCGATTTTCAGGTGGATTTTGGAAGTGCTGATTTGCACTGCCGGAGATTCGCCGAAAATATTGGGCAGAGAATAAACGACCGCCACGATCAGAGAGATGGCGACCAGCAGGTATTTCCATAAGGGATAACGGTTCATGATGCGACTCGCGTGGGTTCCAAATTAGAACAGCAGGGCTGGAATGTTGGTGATGGATGGTGAAAGGGGCACAAATGTGCCCCGAACCTTATAACGCCTTGATCGTGCCCTTGGGCAGCAGGGTTTGCACTGCGTGCTTCTGTACATGGATATTGATTTCAGGTGCGATCTCCACATCAACAAAATCATCCGTCACTTTGGTGATCTTGCCGATAATGCCGCCCGCAACTGCAACTTCATCGCCTTTTTGCAGAGCCGCGACCATGGCGCGATGCTGTTTGGCCTGCTTCATTTGCGGACGGATCAGCATGAACCAGAACAATACGAAAATGATGATGAGTGGAAGGAAGCTGGTCCAGTCAGGAGTGGCAGCGGCTGCGTCGGCAGCAAAAGCGGAACTAATCAACACGGTAAACCTTTCTCAAATGCACTGATTACAAAATGAATGTCAGTAAAACAATCGCAAAATTCTAGCATAGACTGTTGCGCTGGCGCTTGAATTCCTCGACAAAGCTGGCGAAAGTGCCCTGTTCGATGGCGTTGCGCATGCCGGCCATCAGTTCCTGGTAATAGTGCAGGTTATGAATGGTATTCAGGCGTGCGCCTAGAATCTCGCCCAGACGGTAAAGGTGGTGCAGGTAGCCGCGGGTGAAATTGCGGCAGGTGTAGCAGCTGCAATCCGGGTCGAGCGGACCGGTATCGTTGCGGTAGCGCGCATTCTTGATCTTGATGTCGCCATGTCGTGTGAACAGCCAGCCGTTGCGCGCATTGCGGGTCGGCATCACGCAGTCGAACATGTCGATACCTTCTGCCACGGCGGCGACCAGGTCTTCCGGCGTGCCTACGCCCATCAGGTAGCGTGGTTTGTCTTTCGGCATCTGTGGCGCCGTGTGGGCCAGGATGCGCAGCATGTCCTCTTTCGGCTCGCCGACTGACAGGCCGCCGATGGCGTAACCATCAAAACCTATATCGACCAGGCCGTTGAGTGAGACGTCGCGCAGGTCTTCATACATGCCGCCCTGCACGATGCCGAACAAGGCATTCGGGTTGCCTTGATGCGCTGCCTTGCTGCGTGCGGCCCAGCGCAGACTCAGTTGCATGGACTCATTGGCCTGCAAGTGTGTCGCCGGGTAGGGCGTGCACTCGTCAAAAATCATGACGATATCGGAATTCAGCACTTTCTGGATGCGCATGGATTCTTCCGGCGTCAGGAAGCAGCTGTCGCCGTTGATGGGGGAACGGAATTTCACGCCTTCTTCCGAGATCTTGCGCAGATCGCCCAAGCTCCAGACTTGGAAACCGCCGGAGTCGGTCAGAATCGGACCATCCCAGCTCATGAACTGGTGCAGGCCGCCGTGGGCGGTGATGACCTCCAGCCCTGGCCTTAGCCACAGGTGGAAAGTGTTACCCAGAATGATATGCGCGCCGATGTCGCGGATTTCATTGGGCGACAGCGATTTGATCGAGCCATAGGTGCCGACCGGCATGAAAGCCGGCGTCTGTACTTCGCCATGGGCCAGTTTGAGTGTGCCGCGCCTGGCGGCACCATCCTGATTGATGAGGGAAAATTGCATAAGACGTACTAATATTGGAAGCCGCGATACTATCACAGACAATAAAGCAGTCGTTGCAACTCTGTGCATATGACAGCCTGCAATAATTTGCAGGCTGTCATATGAATTCCTGATTCAGTGCCGGTTAAGCCGCTTCTCTGGAGAGCCTCAGTACACTGACCCTCTGCCACAGATCCTCAGCCGAGAGTATGGTCAGCATGTCGCTCTGATCGTTACCCGACGATATGCGGGTAACGCCTACTGCAGGACTATTGCTTTTGCAGAAGAAGATGTCGGAAATGGATTTGATCTGCTCCGGCTCGATCGCCGGTATTTCGCCGAGCGCACTCACCAGAATACCGAATTGCGGAGAATTGGCTGTCGATTGAATGATGATGACCTGCCTGTTCTCCGACGGGGAGTCGGTCCCGGTTTCAAGCATTTCGGCCATATTCATGACAGGGATGACATTGCCCTGATATTGCAGAATACCTTGCAGGATAGGCGGCGTATCGGGAAGTGCCCTTATATTTAATGGTTCTGTTGCCTGTACTACCTGCGAGGCGGGTATGCCGAACCAGTTCTGACCGACATAGAAAGTGGCGTATTCCCTGGTTTCCTTGCCGGCGACGCCGGTTGAGCCTGGCCGGAACTGGTTGTGCTGGAAGGACTGTTCGGCCTGAATCAATGTATCAATTTCCACGGCATTGCCGAGCGGGATGAAAATCAGTGCCGTAATCTGGTTTTTGTATGCGTCATTCCTGCCCTTGTACTCGCGATAACCAGCAGAAGCGCATGCGCCGACCGCATAGTAGCGGCCATCATGGATCGCAATATCGAAGGCATCCTCCCCGGCCGCCATTTTGCACAGATTGGGGTGTACCGTGAATTCGCTGCCTACTTCAAATTCCTTGAGTGTGGATGAGATGATTTTCATGTCGCTATCTACATAAAGCGTGAAACTTCCCTTGATCGGGTGACCATCGGCATCTCTTGGCAGCGAATCCTGCAGCATGGCGGCAAATTGCGGCTGGCTGTCGAACACGATGCCGATTCCGCCGACTATTCCCATGTCGTCTTCGTCTCGAATTGCCGCCGCATATATATAAGTCGGCTTGTTCTTGTAGAGCGGGGAGGGTTCGAATTTCGAGACCACGTATTCCTGGGTGGTGCGGGTGTCTCTCAATTGGCTTATCCAGTCGCTCTCGATTATCGTGTCGACGCAATCCCCGTAATCAGGGTTGGAAACGGCAAGGATTTTGCCTTGACGGTCAAAAATGACCAGATTGTCATATACGGTATAGAGACCGTTGATATAGCCAAGGATTTTTTCCAGGGAATGAATGTCAGCCGCAGTCCTTTGCGATTTTGACAGTATTTTCCTGAAAGATGACGTCAGTGCCCACCAGCGGCAGTCGTTGGCGCGCTCGTAGAGATTCCGGTCCATGATGTTCACCGCCAGGAAGGCGAAGAACCTGGAACTTTCGAGCATGATGGAAACCACGGTCTGGTAGAGGTCGGAAACAGTTTTTTCGATCACATTCTGGGTTTTGAAGCCGGTATTGCTGATTTCCCACAGCAGAACCTTGGAAAAGCTGTTCTGCTGTGACCCGGCGTTGCGGGTTTGCCAGATATTGCCGTTCCATACGGATTGATTCAATTTGCTTTGGATTATTGCCGCCTTTTTCGGAATAGTGAGCAGGCTTTGCGAAAACAGCAGCGGGCTGCGCATGACTTTGGCCAGCATGCTGGGGTTGATTCCGTTGATCAGTTCTTCGAGACAGTCGCCGAAAGCGTGTTCGAGCGGAATCATGGCATGGCCCATCCATCCTGGTCCCATGTAGCCCTGATAGCCTTTGGTGCGCCTTGTCACGGTCAGGTACTCGCGGCCGGCAAACCGGGTCATTTTCCAGTCCTCGCCGTCCTCTGTAATCTCAAGTTTCGCGCCGAGCGGAACCTGATACTGATCACTGGTTGCGATGACTTTAGCGTCCTTGTCCAGCATGATGCCGACGGCCCAGTCGTTTTCAGCAATCAGATCCTTGAACACACCCTCCATTTCATTTTCGAAGCAGAAGCAAAGGCAGAGTATTCCCAATATGTTTTTATTGTCGGGCGAGGTGACTTTATAGGCATAGACCAGGCTTTTGTCCTGATTCGGCAACAGATCGGTTTTTCGATATATTTCCACATACGCCTGTGAGGTGCTGAAGGCCTCGTCTATCAACTCATCCGCTGAGTGCGCGACAGGGTTGTGTTCGTCGAGCTGGACCAGCACCCGCCCCTGAGGATCCAGCAGAATAATGTTGGAATAGACGGAGTATTTCTTAACGTATTCGCGAAAACGGACTCGGAGATCATTTGCATCCTTATCGGAAGATTCGCCTTTTAGTTCGTTTTCCAGGAACAGGCGTATATCGTCATCGGTTGCCAGAAACCCGATGTCTGCAGTTCGCTCGAAAAGATTGCGGATAACGATGTCGACAATTACCTGGGCTTTGGCAGTGAGGCCCGTTACTGTTTTATTCAGGGTCTCCTTGGACAGGTTGCTTAGCACGTCATTGGTTAGCTGTCCAAAAGCCGTCCGGGTGTCGGTCATATCGGTGCCGGTGCCCGATAATTGTGCAAGCAGGGAAAGATTGTCCCAGACGGATTGCAGTTGATAAATCGACTCGCGATAGCGGTTAAGGCCTGACATATGCTTGTCCATGCGGTCTTGTATGTTGTTATTGGTTGTTGACATGGTGGTGGTCCTCTCGAAACTAATTTGAATTATTTGAGTCACCTGATGCAAAAACCATACCGGGTAGTCTTGATGATGAATCACGAATCTTTGGGAGGCTGGCAGGATATGAAGTTTTGCAGCTGTCTTTGATGTGTTGTTTTGATGTGTTTGCCGAACGGATGGCGAAGCCTTGAATTCACTTGTCTTTGCTATACTATGACCACTTATTCAGGAATCATTTCAATGGCAGAAACTCCGCAACAAATTCGTCGCAGAAAATCCTTGGTAGAACCCGGTCTGCGCGAGCGCGGCATCTACCTGCTGCCCAATTTGTTTACCACGGCGGCACTGTTTGCCGGCTTCTATGCCATTGTGCAGGCGATGAATGGCAATTATGAGCATTCTGCTGCGGCAATTTTCATTGCCATGGTGCTGGATGGCCTGGATGGCCGTGTGGCACGCCTGACTAACACACAAAGTGCTTTCGGTGCCGAGTACGACAGCCTTTCCGATATGGTGTCCTTTGGCGTGGCACCGGCGCTGGTGATTTATGTCTGGGCGCTGAAACCGCTCGGCAAGCTGGGCTGGATCGCGGCGTTCATCTATTGCGCATGTGCTGCACTGCGCCTGGCACGTTTTAATACCAAACTGGATGACAGCGACAAGCGTTACTTCCAGGGCTTGCCCAGTCCTGCCGCCGCCGCATTGCTGGCGGGCCTGGTCTGGATCTCGTTCGATAACAGGATTGCCGGTACCGGACTGCTGTTTGACCTGATCCACATGAAATGGCTGGCCTGGGCACTTACCGTATTTGCCGGTTTGTCCATGGTCAGCGACCTGAAGTTCTACAGCGGCAAGGATATCAATCTGCGCCGCAGCGTGCCGTTCATCGTCATTCTGCTGATTGTTCTGGTGATCGTGCTGATTTCATATAGTCCGCCGGTTATCCTGTTCGTCGTCTCGCTGGCGTATGCGCTCTCCGGTTATGTGATGTGGGTAAAAGGCCGGTTTCTGAAAGGCAAGGATTCCTTCCTATCGTCTTGATAGAAAAAAACAAAGCGCCATGTGGTTGTCATTCGGCCATAAAAGCTTTATATTTGGCTTACCATGTTTGCTTACCAGAACATTTCAGTTTTTACCTCTATCAGCTACCAGATGGCTGAGCATCCCGTACGCGCCCATGCTGCGTTGCGTCTGGCTTTGCTGCGTCTTTTCCTGCTGCGCCCATATCTGCTGCGCTAAGCGCAGACTATATACCCCCCCCACTACCAGTTTTACCAATGTTCGTCATCTGATGCAGAAGACGATAGAATTTATTGATACAGGCAAGCAGGCGCTTGTCATTAAATTGATGGAAAAATCATGAAAAAGAACGAATTGATCATTTTTGACACCACTTTGCGCGATGGCGAACAAAGTCCGGGCGCGGCCATGACCAAGGAAGAGAAACTGCGCATTGCACGCCAGCTGGAAAAGCTTGGTGTCAACGTGATTGAGGCAGGTTTTGCGGCCGCGAGTCAGGGCGATTTCGAATCGATTCATGCAATTGCCGAAGTGATCAAGAACTCGACAGTCTGTTCATTGGCGCGTGCCAGCGAGAACGATGTGCGCCGTGCGGGCGAGGCTATCAAGCCGGCCGCCAAGGGGCGCATTCATACCTTTATCGCCACTTCGCCAATCCACATGGAGAACAAGTTGCGCATGACGCCGGATCAGGTGGTCGAGCGCGCCGTGCAGGCCGTGAAGTGGGCGCTGGAGTATACCGATGACGTTGAATTCTCGGCCGAAGATGCCGTGCGTTCCGACATGGATTTCCTCGTACGTGTGTTCGATGCCGTGATCAAGGCCGGTGCCAAGACCATCAACGTACCAGATACCGTCGGCTACTCGATTCCCGTGCAGTGGGGTGAGCGCATGCGCCAGTTGATTGAGCGCGTGCCCGATTCCGACAAGGTGGTATGGTCTACGCATTGTCATAATGACTTGGGCATGGCAGTTGCCAACTCGTTGGCAGCAGTCTTGGGTGGTGCGCGACAAGTCGAATGTACGATCAATGGTTTGGGTGAGCGTGCGGGCAATGCCAGCCTCGAAGAGATTGTCATGGCGGTGCGCACGCGCAAGGATATTTTCAACCTTGAGACCAGTATCGACACCACGCAGATCGTGCCGACGTCCAAGCTGGTTTCCAGCATTACCGGCTACCCGGTGCAACCGAACAAGGCAGTGGTGGGCGCTAATGCTTTCGCGCACGAGTCCGGCATTCATCAGGACGGCGTGCTCAAGCATCGCGAAACCTATGAAATCATGCGTGCTGAAGATGTGGGTTGGGGTGCGAACAAGCTTACCTTGGGCAAGCTGTCCGGCCGCAACGCTTTCAGGACGAGGTTGAAGGAACTGGGCATCGAATTGGTGAGTGAGGAATTGCTCAACGCTGCTTTCTCCAAATTCAAGGATCTGGCTGACAAGAAATCGGAGATTTTCGATGAGGATTTACATGCTCTGGTGAGCGATGAATTCATCAGTGACGCTGCCGAGACTTTCAAACTGGTTTACTTGAATGTGTGTTCACAGACCGGCGAAGTGCCGCATGCGAACGTAACCATTTCTGAAAACGGCCAGGAGAAAAAAGCCGAAGCAGATGGCGGCGGACCTGTTGATGCGACCTTCAAGGCGATTGAGTCCATCGTGAATAGCGGTGCGGAATTGCAGTTGTATTCGGTCAACAATATCACCAGCGGCACCGATGCGCAGGGTGAAGTGACCGTGCGTTTCTCCAGGGGTGGTCGTATCGTCAATGGTCAGGGTGCTGATACCGATATTGTTGTCGCTTCGGCCAAGGCTTATTTGAATGGCTTGAACAAATTGCACTCGAAATCCGAGCGTGCGCATCCGCAAGTATAAATAAGCAGTTTAGAGAGATATCAACAATGAAAAATGATGCATTGCCCAAGGGCAAGATACAGGTCACCAGTTATGACATGAACAGGCTGTTTGCTATGGCCGAGCAGTTGCGCAAGCGCGGCGGCCAGGTTCCGGCCGGCCTCGACCAGTTGGAAGAGGAACTGGCGCGTTGCGCCGAAGTGAGCCAGGAAACGGTGCCGGAGGATGTCATCACCATGAATTCGAAAGTGACCCTGAAGGACCTGACTTCCGGCAAGGAGATCACCTGCACGCTGGTATTCCCGGGCGATGCGGATTCCTCTCAGGGACGCATATCGGTGCTCGCGCCGTTAGGTATGGCCATTCTCGGCTATCGTGTTGGCGATAAAATCAGTTGGCAAATGCCGAGTGGCGTGCATGAACTGCAGATCGATGCTGTGCACTACCAGCCAGAGGCCGCAGGTAACTACCAGCTATGAGCAATACCGGGCGCACAGGTGCCCGTACATACCTCATATTCTGAAGCGTCATCAGGATAATGCGGTTTAATGCAGAAGGACGTCAGCGCTTGCTGGTGCCACTATCGTTGCTGGCGCTCTATTTCTTTTGGGGGGCCACCTATCTTGCGATGTTCTTCGCCATCGAGAGCTTCACACCGTTCATGATGGCGGCGATGCGTTTCAGTCTTGCCGGCGGCATTTTGTATGTCTTTTTGCGCTGGCGCGGCTACCCTGCGCCCAGGCCGAAAGAATGGCTGGGCGCGTTGGTGGTCGGTGTGCTGCTGTTGTCGATCGGCAATGTCGCCGTTGCGGTTGCGCAAAAGACCGTTTCGACCAGCGCTGCTGCCATGGCAGTCGCTACCGTGCCCTTGTGGATAGGCCTGTTTTCGACATTATGGGGCGAACCGCACAGCCGTCGCGAGTGGCTCGGTATCCTGCTTGGCATGATAGGTGCTGTCGTACTGGCCAGTGGCGGCGCGTTGCGCGCCAGCCCGGAAGGTGCGCTGCTGATTCTGCTGGCAACGGTCAGTTGGGCCTTCGGTTCGGTCTGGGCCAAGCATCTGCCGATGCCCGCAGGTGTCATGGGCAGTGCTGCGCAAATGCTGATGGGCGGCGCGGTCTTGATCGTGTTATGCCTGGTGCAGGGCGAGCCATGGCCAGCCAGTATCAGCGACAAGTCTTTGTGGTCCATGGTTTTTCTTATATTCTTTGGCTCCATTATTGCTTACAGCGCATACCAGTATCTGTTGAAAACCGTGCGCCCGGCACTGGCTACCAGCAACACCTTTGTCAACCCTGTCGTGGCGATGTTTCTCGGTGTCTGGCTGGCGAACGAGGTTGTCGATGCGCAGGAGATCGTGGCATTGGTCATCATCATCGTCGGCGTATTGTTGGTAATGCCATTCAGGGCCAAGCCTGAAGTTTAAGTAGATTGGGGAATAGTTTGAATTTAGCGATATTTGATCTTGATAACACCTTGCTGGCGGGTGACAGTGATTTTCAATGGGGCCAGTTTTTAATCGAGCAAGGCCTGCTCAAGCGTGAAGAGCACGAGGCGAAGAACATTGAGTTCTATGAAGATTACAAGGCCGGCCGGCTGGATATCTATGCCTTTCTCAAGTTCCAGCTGAAGCCCTTGTCCGACCATCCGCGCGCCAGGCTGGATGAGTTTCTGCAGCAGTACATGGAACGCAAGGTGCGGCCGATGATGACGGATAAAGCCAAGGCGCTGGTAAACCAGCACAAGTCCAATGGCGACCTGCTGATGATCATCACGGCGACCAACAGCTTCGTGACACGGCCGATTGCTACTGCCTTCGGTGTCGAGCATCTGATCGGCACCGACCCTGAGCAGCTTGATGGTGAATTTACCGGTAATGTCTCCGGCCTGCCGAGTTTTCAGGAAGGCAAGGTAAAACGCCTGCATGAGTGGATGGCGGCGCGTGGCAAGTCGCTCAATGATTTCGAAACGACATGGTTCTATAGTGATTCACATAACGATTTGCCATTGATGAAGCAGGTGAAGAAGCCGGTGGCGGTCGATCCGGATGATGTGCTGCGCGCCCATGCCGAACAGCAGGGCTGGCCGATTATCAGTTTGAGGTAGTTTGCGCTTGATTAATGTAGCAGAAACTGCATGACAAACTTGGTGCCGGCATAGGCCAGCAGCAGCAGGACAAAGCCACTGAGAGTCAGGCGTATGGCGGTAGGTCCGCGCCAGCCGTAGATATAGCGGCCGAGCAGCAGTCCTGCATAGATCAGCCAGGAGAGCAGGGTAAAGACGTTCTTGTGGTTGAATTTCATTGCCTGATGAAAGATGTGTTCGGAGAACATCACGCCGCTGATCAAGGTCAACGTAAGCAGTAGAAAGCCCAGGCCGATTACGCGGAACAGCATTTTTTCCATGGTGATCAGCGGCGGGAAGTCCGCCAGTTTGATCAGGCTGGGTTTGTTGTGCATGCTACGTTCTGCGGCTGCCATCAATAGCGCATGCAGTGCGGCGAAAGTGAACAGGCTGTATGCCAGCAGGGCGATAATCAGGTGTGCCAGGAAAAGCGGCTCATTGGTATAGGGCAGCACATTGTATTCATGAATACTGCCATGCACGAGGACAAACAGGGCAGCCGGCGGTAGCACGAAAGCCTGCAGGCTGTTGTAGGTTTGGCGGATGTCGGTAATCCAATAAATCAGCACAGTCAGCCAGAAGATCATCGACAGGGCATTGCCGAAATCCAGGCTAAGGCCAAGCTGCTGACCAGTGCCGACGAAGATTCCCTTGTACAGCAGCCATGCGTGTATCAGCAGGCCGAGGGCGATGGCGGCAGAATGCCAGTGCAAGGCCTTCTGGCCCTGCGGCCTTTTTGTGCTGCGCCAGAAATCAAATGCGACAAAGGCATAGATCAGCGCAACGATCAAATAGGGTAAAAATGCGCTCATGGAATCATTAGCTTGAGTGAATGGGTTAAAATCTGAATTTACATATCACTATAGCATGCGGCACAAGCTAAAGTTAATGCCGCCGCTACACAGAATAGCTTCATGGAATTAATCAAGAGGTTCCTTAATGTTAGAAAATCTTAGCGGTAGATTACAAGGCGTTATCAAGACCCTGCGCGGTCAGGCGCGCTTGACGGAAGAGAACATTGCAGACGCCATGCGTGAAGTGCGCATGGCCCTGCTCGAGGCCGACGTTGCCTTGCCGGTGGTGAAAGACTTTATCGCCAAGGTCAAGGAGCGTGCACAGGGCCGCGAAGTGTTGCAAAGCCTGACACCGGGCCAGGCTGTGATCCAGGTTGTGCATGATGAGCTGACCGACTTGATGGGGGCCAAGGGCGTCGGGCTGGACCTTGCCGCCGTGCCGCCCGCCATCATCCTGATGGCCGGCCTGCAGGGTTCGGGCAAGACCACAACCTCTGCCAAACTGGCGCGTTTGCTCAAGGAGCAGAAAAAGAAAGTGCTGCTGGCCAGTGCCGACGTTTACCGTCCTGCCGCTATCCAGCAACTGAAGACACTGGCGCAAAGCCTGGAAGTGGATTGCTTTGATTCCAACGCCGGCCAGAAGCCTATGGATATCGCCGCCGCCACGCTGGATTACGCCAAACGTCATTTCTACGACGTGGTGATTTTCGATACCGCCGGTCGCCTGGGTATCGACGAAGCGATGATGAACGAGATTCGCGAACTGCATGGCCTGCTCAAGCCGGTTGAAACGCTGTTCGTGGTCGATGCCATGCAGGGTCAGGACGCGGTCAATACCGCACGTGCTTTCGGCGAGACCCTGCCGTTGACCGGCGTGGTGCTGACCAAACTGGATGGTGATGCGCGAGGCGGTGCGGCACTTTCCGTGCGTCACGTCACCGGCAAGCCGATCAAGTTTATCGGCGTCAGCGAAAAGGTTGATGGCCTGGAGGCTTTCCATCCGGAGCGCATGGCTTCACGCGTGCTCGGCATGGGCGACGTGCTCTCGCTGATTGAAGAAGCGCAGAAGAAGGTCGATCTGGATGAAGCCAAAAAGCTGGCAGACAAGGTCAAGTCCGGCAAGGGTTTCGATCTGGATGACTTCAAGATGCAGATGCAGCAGATGCGCAATATGGGCGGCATGGGTGCGCTGATGGACAAGCTGCCCGCCAACATCGCCGGCATGGCCGGTCAGATCAGCAGCGATGCCGGTGACAAGGCGATTCGCCGTATCGAAGGCATCATTAATTCCATGACCCCGCTGGAACGCCGCAAGCCGGAAGTCATCAAGGCCACCCGCAAACGCCGCATCGCCGATGGAGCAGGCGTGCAGGTCCAGGAAGTCAATCGCATGCTGAAGCAGTTTGAAGAAGCGCAGAAAATGATGAAGATGTTCTCCAAGGGCGGCATGAGCAAGATGATGCGCGCCATGCAGGGCAGATTTCCCGGAATGCGCTGATTTTGCATTGACGTAGGGCGTGGTTTTCAGGATAATCACGCCCTTTCCGTAGTCTTGTTCCAACGGACTACTTGGGCTGTTAGCTCAGCTGGTAGAGCAGCGGACTTTTAATCCGTTTGTCGTGGGTTCGATCCCCGCACAGCCCACCAATCAGAAAAAGGGGTTACGAAATTCGTAACCCCTTTTTCATTTCTGATTCAATCTATACGCTTTCCAGAATCCGTATTTCGTGTTGCGGGAACGGGATGACGACATTCTCGCTGCGGAACGATTCGACGATGGACTTGGTAATCTCACCCTTGGCGAAGATGTAGTCGGGAACCTTGATCCAGGGTTTGACCGCGATTTCGATGGAGGATGTAGCCAGTTTGTTGGTGGTGACGATGGCTTCCGGTTCTTTCAGCACGCGCGGGTTCTTTTGCAGTATCTCGTTGATGATAGCGAGCGCCTTGTCCAGGTCGGTGTCATAGGCGACGCCGACATTGATGTCGAGCTGACGGATTTCGCCGAAGTTGTGCAGGATTTCGCCGACGATCTTGCGGTTGGGAATCACGACCTGGGATTGGTCGTAGTGCCCGAGCACGGTTGAAAACAGGCTGATGCTTTCAACCTGGCCTTCTTCTTCGGCAATGGAGATGTATTCGCCGACGCGGAACGGTTTGGTGAAGATGATGGTGAGGCCGGCCATGATATTGCCCAGCACGCCTTGCATGGCCAGTGCGATACCGGCACCGGCAACGCCGAGACCAGCGATCAGGGGCAGCAACTGGATGCCGAGATTCTGCAATGCCATGATGGTGAACATGCCTAGCACGATGATGCGGATAATGCGCACTAGCAGTTCCTGCACCGGCTGCTCCAGATTGATCTTGTTCAGCGCCTTGTTGCTGATCTTGCCTACCCAGCGTCCGACATAGACGCCGACGACGATGATGGCGATGGCGACGACGAGCTTGGGGCCGAATTGGATGGCCAGATCGATTACCGTGCGTTGTACTTGGTCCAGAATCTCGAGCTGCTCACTCATCAGGTTTCTCTATTGGAGTTTTCAGTAAATCCGCCATATTGCTGACGGTGCCAGGCTGAGCCGATTGTACTATTTTTTTGATGGCCTTCAGCCAAATCGGCAGTTTTGCGTATCTGGCCTGAAGTCTTTAGAATCGACCGGTCAAACACAACTATTTGCCGCATTGACACGCGCCAATTCCGGAGGAAAGTTATGAAACTGGATACGATTGCCGTTCACGGGGGTTATTCACCGGACCCTACTACCAAAGCCGTTGCAGTGCCGATCTATCAGACGACATCCTATGCATTCGACGATACCCAGCACGGTGCAGACCTGTTTGATCTGAAGGTGCAGGGCAACATCTACACGCGCATCATGAACCCGACGACGGATGTGCTGGAAAAGCGCGTGGCGGAACTGGAAGGCGGCATTGCGGCGCTGGGATTGGCTTCCGGCATGGCAGCCATCACCTATGCCGTGATGACGATTGCCGAGGCGGGTGACAATATCGTTTCGGCCTCAACGCTCTACGGCGGTACTTATAACCTGTTTGCACATACCTTGCCGCAATATGGCATCGATGTGCGCTTTGCCGATTATCGCGACCCGCAGGCATTTGAAAAGCTGATTGATGACAAGACCAAGGCGATCTTCTGCGAATCGGTGGGTAATCCGTTGGGTAATATCACCGATTTCGAGAAGCTGGCAGAAGTCGCGCACCGTCATGGCGTGCCGCTGATCGTCGATAACACGGTGCCTTCACCTTATCTGTGCCGTCCGTTCGAGCATGGTGCCGATATTGTTGTGCATGCGCTGACCAAGTATCTGGGCGGCCATGGCAACAGCATCGGCGGTGCAATTGTCGATTCCGGCAAGTTTCCCTGGGCGGAATACAAGACGCGTTTCCGCCGGTTGAATGAGCCGGATGTCTCCTATCACGGCGTGGTCTACACCGAAGCGCTGGGGCCGGCGGCCTACATCGGCCGTGCCCGAGTGGTGCCCTTGCGCAATACCGGTGCAGCGATTTCACCGTTTAACTCGTTCCTGATTCTGCAGGGCATCGAGACGCTGGCGTTGCGTATGGAACGCATCTGCGACAACACCTTGAGAGTGGCGCAATTCCTCAAGGGACATGCCAAGGTCAACTGGGTGAACTATGCCGGGCTGGACGATCATCCGGACAAGAAGCTGGTGGACAAGTACATGGGCGGCAAGGCTTCCGGTATCCTGACCTTTGGCGTACATGGCGGCAGTGCCGGCGGCGCACGATTCCAGGACGCGCTGCAACTGGTTACCCGGCTGGTGAATATCGGCGACGCCAAGTCGCTGGCCTGTCATCCGGCATCGACTACGCACCGGCAGCTGTCGCCGGATGAACTGAAAAAGGCCGGGGTTTCCGAGGATATGGTGCGGCTTTCCATCGGTATCGAGCATATCGACGATATTCTGGAAGACCTGGATCAGGCTTTGGCAAAAGCCTGATTGCGAACAAACTCGGCAGATGAGGCCAGCCATGCGGCTGGCCTTTTGTTTTTAGGAGCGCCTTTAGTTGGTGGCGTGTGCCACTATGTGTCTTTTAGTGGACATTTTCCTCAGTTTTCTAGAAGCGCGCCATTCTGCGATCCGGTGGCGGCGCACTAAAATTGCGATAATCATCATTGCCGAGGCAAGTACGAGCAGGTGTGCCAGACCAGCGTAGATGCTGACTATCATCAGTTGTGGCAGGCCGGTGGTCAGCAACAATGGTAGCAGGGCGAGTTTGAGTACCAGCAGAATAAGTAACATGATTGATTTCCTTTCAATTTAGCGTATTCAATCCAATTGATTGGAGCAAAATTGATGCTTTGACAACAACTCATATTAGAACTAGCAGATATCATGCCAGTGCTTTGTTTAAGCGGGATGACAAAACCGTGGATTACAGCTTGTTGTTGAGATAAGGTCGTCGATTGGACCTTGCGGTTCTGATCTGCTGCGTTCTGTCCAGAGCCTGAAAAAGAAAAAGGCCAACAGACGTTGGCCTTTCAGTGACTCAGATAATTAAATCAGAGTGATTAGCTGCCAGACTCTTCTGCTGGAGGCACACGTTCATCTTCTGTAGGTACATAACCACCAGGCTCGTTGGACGCTGGTGCAGCTTCTTCCATAGGAGCAGCATCGTCCATCGGTGCAACTTCTTCCATAGGAGCGGCGTCTTCTGCAGGTGCTTCTTCTTTGGGGCCGCAGCCGGTGATTAAGGTAAGGGCGAACAGGGCAGCCAGTGTTGTTGACCAAAATTTCATTGATATCTCCCAGTAGTTGTGATGGATGGGTCATAACCCAAGAATTTATTCTACTGCAATCTTGGTTGTAGTGCGAGTGTACTGCAATATTGCCGCGATTTGGTGCAATTTCCGAGGGGAAAAGTCATGAAATCGCGAATAACCGCATTTTATTGACAGTTCTGCCTGTAACTTATCCGCGACTGCGAGGTCTTGAGTTACAAAATGGATACACAAACATTGCCTTTGTTCCCGCTGGATGTGGTGATTTTCCCGCAGGGGTTGTTGCCGCTCAGGATATTCGAGGCGCGATATCTGGATATGGTTACGGACTGCTACCGTAATAACGCTGAATTCGGCGTGGTGGCGGCTCTGCAGGGGGTAAGCAGGCATTTTCCTTTTTGTGAGGTCGGCACGGCAGTGCGTATTGTCGACTTTGATGTGCCGGAGATCGGCCTGATCAATATCCGCTGTCATGCACAGCAGCGTTTTCGTGTTCAGTCTGCCACACAGCAGGAAGATGGCTTGTGGCTGGGCGAGGTGACGGCAATAGAGAATGACATGGCCCTCAGCCTGCCGGATGACTTGGTGAGAGCAGCCGATAGTTTGCGCCATGTCATCAATGCCCTGCTAAAGCAGGGATTCGACACGGATACCTTGCCTATCGCGCAACCTTATCTGTTTGATGATTGCGCTTGGGTGGCGAACCGCTGGATTGAATTGTTAAATATTCCCTTGGAACAGAAACAGCGTTTTCTCGAACTGGATAGTTCTCTGGTACGGCTGGAGCTGGTGCAGGATATGTTTATGGCAAATGAGCGGGATAGCTGAGAAACTTTTAAAAATCGCGTAAAGCATCCTCATCTTCATCGCGATCCTTGAAGTCCGGCGGATAGTAAGGGTCTGCAACATAAGCCGGACCTTTCATGATCATGACGATAAAGGCGGCAAAACCAACGACGACCATCAATGTCCAGTGCAGGATGACGACGGCGATGGTAATGATGATGGTCTTGTCCATCACTTTGGGCTCCAGCAGGTCGCTCAGATAAAGGGCGTAGACAAAAATGGCAGGTATCAGGGTGCCGAGCAGCAGAATCCAGGGCAGCTTGCGTAGCACCTGCCATTCGAGGCCGCTGGCAGATCGTCTGAAACCCGGTAGTTTTCTGAAATAATCCATCATCCAGTAGAATGGTATGCGCTATGGGTTAGGTTACTCCTGATGGCCTAAGTTCTACAAACGAAAACCACTAATCGCTAATTACCAAATGAACGCTATCCCTCAAGAAGCCAAAGTGCAAGCCCAGCAGTTGCTGGATTTTATCGATGCCAGTCCGAGTCCGTGGCATGCCGTCAGTAGCATCGAATCGCGTTTGCTCGAGCAGGGCTTCACTCGATTGCAGGAGCATCAGTCCTGGTCGCTCAAGTCTTGCGGCAGCTATTTCGTCAGCCGCAAGGATGCCTCCATTATCGCTTTCAAAACGGGCGCCAAGCCTGTCGGTGAAACCGGTTTCAGGATAGTGGGCGCTCACACGGATTCGCCGGGGCTGCGTCTGAAACCGAAGGCGGCGTTTGCTACCGATGGTATTGCCCGCCTGGCGGTGGAAGTTTATGGCGGCCCGATACTGGCGACTTTTACCGACCGCGACCTGAGCCTCGCCGGCAGGGTCAATGTGCGGAGCGGGCAGGGTTTTGAGACGCATCTTGTACGTTTCGACCAGCCGCTGGTCAGATTGCCCAATCTGGCGATACACATGAACCGTGAGGTCAATGATCAGGGTTTGAAGCTGCACAAGCAGAATGAATTGCCGCTGATATTCGGTTTTGGCAAGGATGCTGAAAGTGCAGCGCAGGCATTTCTGCAGTTGCTGGCAAATCAATTGCAGGTTGAGCCCGGCCAGATACTGAACTGGGAAATGAATGTGTATGACACACAACTAGGGGTTTTCTGGGGTGCAGACCAGGAGTTCATCGCTAACAGCCAACTGGACAATCTGGCCTCCTGTCATGCCGGTATCACGGCACTGCTGCAGGCACAGGCATCGGATGCGACCGCAGTTTGCGCGCTATTCGACCACGAGGAAGTTGGTAGCGAAAGCGCCAGTGGCGCCGGAGGTAGTTTCATTGCCGATGTGCTGGCAAGGATTGCCGTCGCCCAGGGATTGAATGAGGAAATGAAACTGGCAGCCTATGCGCAAAGTTTCTTTATCAGCGCCGACATGGCGCATGCCTATCACCCGAACTTTCCCAATGCCTACGAACCGGGGCATAAGGTCATGGTGAATGGCGGGCCGGTGATCAAGATCAACGTCAATCAGCGCTACAGTTCGGATGCGGATACCACTGCACGTTTCATGCTACTGTGCGAAAAGGCCGGGGTGCCGTACCAGCAATATGCGCACCGCACCGATCTCGGCTGCGGCAGCACGATAGGGCCGATTGTCTCATCGGCACTGGGAATGGCCGGCGTTGATGTCGGTTGCCCGATGTGGGCCATGCACAGCCTGCGCGAGAGTGCCGGCGTGCTGGATCACCATGCCATGATTAATGTGCTGCAGATGGCGTTCGAAGCCTGAGTTCAGTCATGCGTGCCATCTACGAACCGGCCCATTCCATCGAAGCCAACCTCATCGTCGGCCTGTTGCAGCAGTTCGGTATACAGGCACACATTGCCGGCGAATATCTGCAGGGCGGCGCCGGTGAGTTGCCGGCGTTTGGCCTGATGCGTGTCATGGTGGAAGACAGGGATGCGGACAACGCCCGGCAGCTGATAGAGGAATGGAACAGTGCCGAACTGCTGGCCGATGAATTCCACGATCAGCTTGCGAAATAAGCCTCGTCTCTCTGTTGGCTAAAGCGTGGCCTGCCGGGTCTCGCGCGAAATGCCGCGCACCCAGCTTGATTCAGTGTTCTCTATAGGTTAGCCCGAATATTTCATAAATTTTACGCGCCCTCGCTTGTCTATTGATTCCCCAGCACTTTTTCTTAAGGAGGGTGTATGAATAACTACACCGCTCCTTCATAAAAAGCACTGGAAAACCAATATCCTGCGCGATCATCACGCGAATTCATGAAACATCCGGGTTAACTGTTTTTTTTAGAAACAGTCAGACACTGGACGCAAAAATGACCATGCAGTTGCCAGCGACCATCACCAGACTTGCCAGTAATCTCCTGACGAAGTCTTTCTCCTGGAATACATGCTTGCCAAGAAATACCTGCAACACCATCGCCAGCTGAAACAGCGCCAGCGCGTAGGCCACCAGCATTTGCGACAGCAAGTGCAAGGTGAAGAATTGCATGAGGAATACAAAGATGCCTACCAGTAAAATCACTTGCCAGTAAGCGCTGGAGTCCTTGATGTTGCGCGAGAACTCCCCGGGAGCCAGTAGCAGGTTGGCGAACAGTATTAAAGGCAGGCCGAGCAGGCTCCACCAGGCCAGTGTATCCAGCGGTGTTGAGGCTACTACCGCATTCTTCAAAAAGACAGTGCCGACAGACTGTAGTTGCCGTGTAGCGTCCACAGGAATGGCAATGCCAGCGCAAACAATACAAGGTAGGTGGTGGCAACTATGTATAGCGGATGCAGGCCTTGGTGCGACAGTTTTTTCTGATAGACGTTGGAGACGGTTGAAAACAACAGTCGCCCCAGTACGAGCATGATTTCCATATGGGGTGATTGATGCCGAGCTAGTCTTGCGTCACACAGTCAGAGCAGAACGGCGCTGCAGGGTCAGCCTTGATACGTTGCGGATCAATATCCTCTTCGCATCGACAGCAAATACCATACGAACCATCATGAAAACGGGCGATGGCCGCCTGCAGTTTGCGCTGCTCCGTATGCAAGCGGTTCAGATGACTGAAGGCCATTTCCTGCTGCTGGATGGCATCCATGCGGCTTAGGCGTCCCTGGCTGCTTTGATCAAGTTCCACCGTTGCCGAGGATGCTTTTGCCTGAACAATCTCTTGCTCAAGCTTGTTGAGGCGTTCCAGCAAAACTTCAAGAATATCGGACTCATGCATGATGGATGAGCCAGGCTAGCGCAATAGCAGAAGAGGCACTTTGCTGGTGTGCTGAATCATTTTGGTCGTAGTGCTGCCGACCAGGAACTGGCGGATTTTGGAATGTCCGTAAGCACCCATCACCACCATGCCGATATTGTGCTGGTCGCGGTAGTCACACAGCACATGCTTCACCTCCCCGGCGATGACCTCCGTCGTTACGCTGTATCCGGCTACTTCCAGAATCTTGCGCGCCCAGTCCAGATGCGCGTGCATATCGTTGGTAGCGGCGCCGACCATGACGATATGGCAGGGCATGCCCTTGAACAGCGGGCTGCCAGCGACCATTTCGATGCCTTTGCGCGTGGTGGCGCTGCCATCGTAAGCGATCAAAAAACTTTCCGGTTGATGGAAGTCGTGCGGTGATACCAGAATCGGCCGGTGCATGGTGCGTACCACGCGTTCCAGATTGTTGCCGATGTGGTCTCCAAGGCTGTCGCCCACTTCGCCCTGTTTACCCATAACCAACAGACGAATCTCCGGCTCCAGTTCCTTCAGCGTATCGACCAGGTCGCCGCGACGTTGCTTGCAGGTGATCTGGCTGACGCCGTTGTTGACGGCGATTTCCTTGGCGGCTTCCAGCATGTGGCGGCCATGCTCCAGCAGTATCTTGCCACGCTTTTCGTCCAGTTCCGTCAGTTCATTCAGCAGGGCCTCGCGGCTGCCGAGGCCGATATTGCCGCTCAGATTGGATTGCACCGGACTCTCTGTCTGGTCGAGCACGTGCAGGAACTGCAACGGCGCATCCAGCTGTTTGCTGGCCCAGGCGGCATATTCGCAGACGGCGGGGGAAGTGCTTGAGCCATCAATACAGGCAACTACATTGGTCATGCTTGTCTCCTCTTAGTGGCCCATCAGGCCGTCAACTGCTTCGGGTTTGTCATGTACGGCAAATCGGTCGACGATGGTGGCGCTCGCCTCGTTCAGGCCGATCAATTCAACCTCGGTACCCTCACGGCGGAACTTGATGACGACCTTGTCCAATGCCGAGACCGAGGTGATATCCCAGAAATGCGCATGGGTCAGGTCGATGACGACCTTGTCCACGGCCTCCTTGAAATCGAAGGATGCGGAAAATTTTTCGGAAGAACTAAAGAATACCTGGCCGATCACCTTGTAGGTGCGTAGCGAACCGTCATCATTGATGTCGGATGTGACCAGCATGAACTGGCTGACCTTGTTGGCGAAAAACAACGCGGCAAGCAATACGCCGGCCAGTACACCGAAGGCCAGGTTGTGCGTGAAGACGACAACAACCACAGTCATGACCATGACGATATTGGTGCTGAGCGGATGTTCCTTAAGATTGGTGATGGAGCTCCAGCTGAAGGTGCCGATGGAGACCATGATCATGACAGCGACCAGCGCCGCCATCGGAATCTGCGAGACCCAGTCATCGAGAAACACGACCATCAGCAGCAGAATGACACCGGCAGACAGACAGGAAAGCCGTGTGCGGCCGCCGGACTTCACGTTGATGATGGATTGGCCGATCATCGCGCATCCTGCCATGCCGCCCAACAGGCCGGAGCCGATATTGGCTATGCCCTGGCCTTTGCATTCACGATTCTTGTCGCTGCTGGTATCGGTCAGGTCATCGACGATGGTGGCGGTCATTAGCGATTCCAGCAGGCCGACCACAGCCAGTGACAGCGCGTAAGGGAAAATGATTGCCAGCGTTTCGAAATTCAGTGGCACATCGGGCCAGAGGAAGATCGGCAAGGTATCCGGCAGTTCACCCATGTCGCCGACGGTGCGGATATCCAGGCCCAGATACATGGCGATGCCGGTCAGCACGACGATGGTCACCAGCGGCGATGGGATCTTTTTGGTGATGTAGGGAAACAGGTAAATGATGCCGAGACCGGCGGCGGTCATGGCGTAGACATGCCAGGTGACGCCGGGCGTTGACGGGTTCAGCTCAGGCAGTTGCGCCATGAAGATGAGGATGGCCAGCGCGTTGACGAAGCCGGTGACCACCGAACGCGAGACAAAGCGCATCAGCGATCCCAGCTTGAGGTAGCCGAAGATGATCTGGATGACGCCGGTCAGCAGCGTGGCGGCCAGCAGGTATTCGAGGCCATGGTCGCGTACCAGCGTCACCATGAGCAAAGCCATGGCACCGGTGGCGGCGGAGATCATGCCAGGCCTGCCGCCGACGAAGGCGATGACGACGGCGATACAGAAAGAAGCATAGAGACCGACCTTGGGGTCTACACCGGCGATGATGGAAAAGGCGATGGCTTCAGGGATGAGCGCCAGTGCAACGACGATGCCCGCCAGCACGTCGCCGCGAATATTGGAAAACCACTCTTGTTTGATGGATTTGAGCATTTGTCTGCCTGTGTTTGGATCAAAGAAAGGTAGCGGGATTGCACTACACACAGCACGGGCGTGCCGAGGGTAATCCAGACCTTATCTATCACTTTGACCTGAGTTATTTCGGAGCTTGGAAGTCGGTTTTGCCAGGAAATCTGGTAACCGCAAGATGTGAGTTACTTACATTGGATTTTTATTTGATTGATTTAATGTCGTAATTATAACGCCAGGTGGCTGTTTTTTCAGTATGAAAATCAGGTGTGCGGGATTGAAACTTTGTCGACGCCCTTTGAATAAAGGCTTGGAGCGTGCTTTGAAGCAATAGGTTTTAATCTGGTGAAGCCCGGAATTTCAGCGCATAAAACTATTCACCAGATGCATGTTTTTTTATTTGCACCTGGTGAATATCCATTGGCTGAGCAAGCTTACAAGCGTCGTCCCTGAATGACCCTGACCAGGATCACTACAATCGCAATGACCAGTAAAATATGAATCAGACCACCCATGGTGTATGAAGAAACTAATCCAAGCAGCCACAAAATAATCAGGATAATGGCAATGGTTTGTAACATGGTCAGTCCTTTCCAGGATTCAGCCTATCAATTGAGATATTGAGTTAGGGATTGGCCTTTAGCCGCATATCATTCTTGACCGACCTCACGCCTTTAACGCTACGGCTGACCTCGACGGCTTTGGCGATATCTGCGTTAGAGCTCACAAAACCACTCAGTTGTACGACGCCCTTGTAGGTTTCAACATTGATTTCAGCCGATTTAAGCGTTGGCTCGTTGAATATGGCCGTTTTAACTTTGGCGGTGATGACGCTGTCGTCTACATATTCGCCAGTGCTGGATTTGGATGAGTCTGAAGCGCATCCAAGGGACATGGCCAATACCAAGGCCATCAGAACGGTAGAGATGTATCTTAAGGATTTCATTGCTTTACTCTCCTTCCGGATTGAATTGCAGAATTTACAATCACTGGTCACATCCGATTTTTCATCCTACGCGCATTGTCATCGGTAAGCAATTTGCTTTGCGATCAAGCGGAATTGCGAAACATTGCAGCGTGCCAAATTACTTGGCGCGCTGTCAGAGACGCCCATTAGTCACTTGTGCCTTCAGGTCATTTTGGGTTGCTTGCTCTTGCGGTTTATGTCTTGTTAAGCAGCTCCCTGAAAATCATTTTGCCGCCATGCCTCATACAGCAGCGCCGTGACCGAATTCGAGAGGTTGAGGCTGCGGCTGTTGGCTAGCATGGGTAATCTCAGCCTGTGGCTGGAGTCGAATTCGGCGCGGATTTCTTCCGGCAGGCCGCGTGTTTCGGGGCCAAAGACGAACACATCTTCGGCTTGGAAACTATGTTCGGTGTGCCGCGTGCTGCCTTTGGTCGTCAGCGCAAACATGCGTTTGCCGGCCAGCGCCTGCTTGCACGCCTGCCAGTTCTCGTGCACTTGCATGGTAGCGTATTCGTGGTAATCCAGCCCGGCACGTTTCAGCTGCGCATCCTCCAGGCTGAAGCCCAGCGGTTTGACCAGGTGCAGATGCGCGCCGGTATTGGCGCAGAGCCGGATGATGTTGCCGGTGTTGGGCGGGATCTCGGGTTCGAACAAAACGATGTGAAACATTACTGGGCCGGTGTGCGTGCGATAACCCAGCATTCTACATGGGATGCGCCTGCCGCTTTTACAGTTGAGGCCAGTTCATGCAGGCTGGCGCCGGTGGTCATGACATCATCCAGCAGGATAATGCGTTGGCCGGCCAGCGATGTGCCGCAATGAAAAGCGCCGCGCATGTTCTTGATGCGTGCCTTGTGCGGCAGGCTGGCCTGTGGTGGTGAGAATTTGATGCGGCGGCAGGATTCGATATCGAGCTCAATGTGCAGGTTCTTTGCCAGCAGCCGGGCGATCTCCAGCGACTGGTTGAAGCCTCTTTCTGCCAGACGTTTCGGGTGCAGCGGCATGGGAATGATGCGATTGAACGACGACAAGTCGTTAAATTTTTCCTGTATCAGCGCGCTGAAGGTTTGGGCGATGTTCAGGTTTTGCTGATATTTGTAGCGTTGCAGCATGGCATCCAGCGGATAGGCATAGCGAAACAGTGCGCGCGTGGTGTCGAAAGCCGGTGCGGAATTGAGGCAGTTGCCGCAGATGTGATTGTTATGGGAGGGCAGGGCGCATTGCGGGCAGACGCCGGTTTGATGCCAGGGCAGGTCGTTCAGGCATTCCGGGCAGAGCGCGAGCTCACCTCCGTTAGTGCCGGAACAGAGCATGCAATTCTGCGGAAATAACAATTGATTAAAAATTAATCTATGGTTAATCAATATTGGGTTTTTCCCTTAACAAGTTATAATTGCGCAAAACCGGAGAATTCCATGTCTATCAAAATTTGCACAGCCAAGCAGCAAATGCGCGCTGCGCAGACGTTCACTTTCTTTTCGATTATTGCCGTACTGCTGTTACCAGCCATTATTCCGATGCTGCTATGGATAGCAGCATCAATCTTTGTTTATGCCGCTGCTGCCTGTCACCCTAATCCAAAAGTGTGTGATTACATTAAATACTCGGGCTATCGCTTTTACGGGATTGTCGGAGCCTTGGTGATCATATTGAATTTTAGCTCACACTTGGCAAAAATGGCAGGCGGTGCGATTCCGCTGGCAGCCATCATCTGGGTGGTGTGCATCTTGATTGTGGTGCCTCTGGGCATACGCGATTTGCTGCGCGCGAAAAACGAGCCGTGGCAGGACATGGAATTTGAATCTGACGAACATTAAGGAACCTGTAATGAGCATGCTTGAAACCGTCGTAGACGCCAATACCATCAAGAAGAACACCCCGGTTCCGCAGGCACCGCAGCGCTGGACTGTGGCGCAGATTGTGGAGCTGTTCGAACTGCCGTTCAGTGATCTGATTCACCGTGCGCAAACCGTGCATCGTGAAAATTTCGACCCCAATGCGGTGCAGGTCAGCACGTTGCTCTCGATCAAGACCGGCGGCTGTTCAGAGGATTGCGGCTATTGCCCGCAGGCGGCGCGTTATCATACCGATGTCGAGAATGAGGATCTGCTGCAACTGGATGAAGTGCTGGCTGCGGCCAGAGCCGCCAAGGAAAGCGGTGCCAGCCGTTTCTGCATGGGCGCAGCCTGGCGCGGTCCCAAGCAGCGTGACCTGGAACCTGTGCTGAAGATGGTGCAGGAAGTCAAAGCCATGGGCCTGGAGACCTGCGCGACGCTGGGCATGCTGAAGGATGGTCAGGCCGCACAGTTGAAAGAGGCTGGCCTCGATTATTACAACCACAATCTGGATACCGCCCCCGAGTTTTACGGCGACGTAATCACCACGCGCACTTACCAGGACCGTCTGGAGACGCTGGAGCGCGTGCGCGATGCCGATATCAACGTCTGTTGCGGCGGCATCATCGGTATGGGCGAGTCGCGCAATCAGCGCGCGGGCCTGATTGCCCAGCTGGCGAATATGGATCGCCCACCGGAAAGTGTGCCGATCAACATGCTGACACAGGTCGAAGGTACGCCTCTGCATGGTACTGATGAGCTGGACCCGATCGAGTTCGTGCGCACCATCGCCGCAGCCCGCATCACCATGCCCAAGAGTTATGTGCGCCTGTCCGCCGGGCGCCAGAGCATGCATGAAGGCATACAGGCCTTGTGTTTTATCGCCGGTGCAAATTCCATCTTCTACGGTGAGAAGTTGCTGACCACCGGTAACCCGGAGGCGGAAGCGGACAAGCAATTGTTCGCCAAGCTTGGTCTGCATCCGGCCTGATTTTTCAGGCTGCCGGAAGTCATCGTTTATCAGGGGTTGTCATCGTGACTGTACAGCTGTTTGCCGAACTGCAAGCTGAACTGGATGAGCGCGCGCGGCAGGGTCTGCGGCGCAGGCGCCGTTTGCTGCAAAGCCCGCAGGGCGTCAATATCAAGGCCGACGGTGCTGAGGTGCTGTCGTTCTGCAGCAATGATTATCTCGGCCTGGCCAATCACCCCGACCTGATTGCCGCCATGCAGAAAGCGACCGCCGCAGCCGGTGTCGGCAGCGGCGCCTCGCACCTGATCACCGGCCATCACCAGATGCACCATGCGCTGGAACCGGTACTCGCAGGGTTTGTCGGGCTGCCTGCCGCACTGTGTTTTTCCTCCGGCTATATGGCGAATATTGGTGTGGTGACTGCACTGATGCGCCGCGGCGATGCCATTTTCGCCGACAAGCTCAATCACGCTTCACTGAACGATGCCGCCGTGCTGGCGCGCGCCGATCTGCAGCGCTATCAGCACAATGACATGGTCCAGCTGGAAGGCCAGTTGAGTGCAAGCAAGGCGCCAAGGAAACTGGTGCTGGCGGATGCCGTCTTCAGCATGGATGGCGACATGGCGCCGGTGCCTGAATTGCTGGCCCTGTGCGAACGCTATGACGCATGGCTGATGCTTGACGATGCACATGGCTTCGGCGTGCTCGGTGAGCAGGGGCAGGGCGCGCTCAATCATTTCGGCGTCAAGTCGCCGCGCATCATCTATATGGCGACCCTGGGCAAGGCCGCCGGTGTATCCGGTGCTTTTGTCGCCGCAGAGCAGGTCGTTATCGATTATCTGCTGCAACAGGCCAGAACCTATATCTACACGACAGCAACGCCGCCCGCACTGGCAGCGACGACACTGGCCGCGCTCGATGTCATCCGCCTGGATAGCGCGCGCAGAACCCATCTGCATGAATTGATCGCCTTCCTGAAAACGAATCTGCAACTGGACCGCTGGCAACTCATGCCATCCGACACTGCCATACAACCGGTCATGATTGGCAGTAATGAGCAAGCTGTCAGCTTGAGTGAGTACCTGCTGACCATGGGCATGCTGGTACCTGCCATACGTCCGCCCACCGTGCCCAAGGGTACGGCGCGTTTGCGGATTTCCCTGTCGGCAGCACACAGCATTGCCGATGTGCGGCGTTTGATTGCTGCCTTGCAGCAGGCGGAAAAGGATTTGGCATGAGCGGACATTTGCATATAGAAAACTTTGGTTCCCATGAAACGACGCCGCAGCATCTGGTGCTGATTCACGGCTGGGGTATGCATGGTGCCGTCTGGCAGCCGCTTGTGAAAAAACTTGCCCGACATTTTTATCTGCACGTCGTCGATCTGCCCGGTATGGGCATGAGTCAGCCGATGGCGTCACATGAGCTGGAATTGGTCGCAGCAAGACTGCTTGAGGCGCTGCCGGCAGAGGCCTATTTGTGCGGCTGGTCGCTGGGTGGTTTGATCAGCATGCGCATGGCGTTGATGCAGCCGGAGCGGGTAAAACGCCTGGTGCTCGTCGGCAGCACGCCTTGCTTCGTCAATCATGCCGGCAAGGCGGGATGGCAGGATGGCATCAATGCCGAGGTGTTTCGAGACTTTGCCCTGCAGGTCAGTGTTGACTATGAATCGACCATGCTGAAATTCCTCACGCTGCAATGTATGGGTTCACGCGATACGCGCAGCATCATCAAGCAGCTGCGCACAAGCCTCGCCGAGCGTCCCGGTCCTTCGGTCGCTGCTTTGCAGGATGCCCTCGATATGCTGCTGGAGAATGACCTGCGCCCGGAGATCCCCATGCTGCATACGCCGACATTGTTGATTCACGGTGACCGTGACACGCTGGCCCCAGTGCAAGCGGCCAACTGGATGTCGCAACATCTGCCGCAGTCGAGCTTGCGGGTGATTGCCGGCGCTTCGCACGCGCCATTTCTTTCTCACACTGAGCAGTTCACCGAGACTCTGCTGCAATTTCTGGAAGCACAGAACTCCTGATGCAAGACGTTTACAAAATCGACAAGGCCAGAGTCAGGGCCTCATTTGACCGTGCAGCCAGCACCTATGACGCCGCTGCAGTGCTGCAGGCGGAAGTCAGGCAGCGCATGCTGGAACGGCTGGATCTGGTCAGGATATCGCCGGAACTGATACTGGATGCGGGCTGCGGTACTGGTCATGCCAGTCAGGCGCTAGGCAGGCGCTTCAAGCAAAGCCGGGTCATCGCACTCGATATCGCGCTCGGCATGCTCAGGCAGACTGCCCAGCAGCAAAGCCTGATGCGCCGCTTGCTGGGACTCGGCAGACAGGCAGGCATCTGTGCCGATATCGAGCAACTGCCGCTGGTAGCGCAGTCGGTAGACCTGCTCTGGTCCAATCTGGCGATCCAGTGGTGCAACAACCTGGATACCGCTTTTGCTGAAATGCATCGCGTATTGCGGCCTGAAGGACTGCTGATGTTCAGCACCTTTGGCCCCGACACCCTGAAGGAACTGCGTCAGGCTGCTGCCGCCGACCCGGATCATGTCCATGTCAGCCGTTTTATCGACATGCATGATATCGGCGATGCCATCGTGCGTGCCGGTTTCAGTGCGCCGGTGCTGGATGTGGAGCACTTTACGCTGACTTATGACGATGTCATGGCGGTCATGCGTGACCTCAAGGCCATAGGCGCACACAATGCGGCGGATGGTCGTCCGCGTGGCTTGCTGGGCAAGGGTTTCCTGCGCCAGCTGACGGAGAACTACGAGCAGTTCCGCAAGGCGGGCAAACTGCCGGCGACCTTTGAAGTGGTCTACGGCCATGCCTGGAAACCTGAGGCCAAGCCGCAACTGGATGATGGCCTGGCGCCTGTCATGTTCAAACCCGGAACCCGGTCGTCCGGCATCCGCTCATGAAGCGCGGATATTTTATTACCGGCACCGATACCGGCGTCGGCAAGACATTGATCGCAGCAGCGTTGATCTATGGTTTTGTTTCAGCAGGCAGGCACGTGGTCGGCATGAAGCCGGTAGCTGCCGGTGCTGAATTCACGGATGGGCTATGGTTGAATGAGGATGTGTCGCAGCTACGTGCGGCCGCCAATGTGGATGCACCGTTGGCATCAGTGAATCCCTATGTTTTTGCACCGCCGATTGCGCCGCATATTGCCGCCAGTCAGGCCGGTGTCGTGATCTCGCTCGACAAGATAAAAGCTGCATTTTCCGATCTGGCTGAACTGGCGGATATGGTTGTCGTGGAGGGTGCCGGCGGCTTTCTGGTGCCGCTGAACGACAGGCAGGACATGGGTGATTTGGCAGCGGCGCTGGGTTTGCCGGTGATCCTGGTGGTTGGCATGCGGCTTGGCTGCATCAACCATGCCTTGCTGACCGTTGCGGCCATCGAAGCCAAGGGCTTGCCGTTGGCGGGCTGGGTTGCCAATGTGGTTGATGCTGAAATGCCATGTCTTGAAGAGAATCTGGCCACCCTTCAGCAAAGAATCGCAGCGCCGCATCTCGGCACGGTACCGCGACTGGCAGCCGCTGATTTCCGGCAGGCGGCCGATTATCTGCAGCTACCGGGATAATTCCGTCTGCATTCAGTTGCTGTGAATACGCCCTAGTCGACGACGCGCGCGCTTTCAATGACGACGCGATAGAGCCTGAGCTCGTCCTTTGACTTCAAACTTACGCCGGGTACCTGCAGGCTGCCCTGTTGATTGCTGGCGAGCGTTCTGTTCAACAGCAACGGACTGGTCTGCTGTTCGGCGCGGCCGGATTTTGCGTCGAAACGTACTACCCGGAACTGTACACGGCTGACGCTGACGGACGTCGGGTTTTGCACGACGGCATAGAGATTGCCGCGATTGTCGACCTGGACCATTCCTTTCAGGTAGCGGCCGGCATTTCTCGGCAGGTCCAGACGCGTGAAGCGCTGGGCAGAGGCTTTGCCGATCTCGGAATTGGATCCGGCTGCCATCTGGTAATGTGTCATGGCGCCGTTCATGTCGCCGCGGGCTTCGGCCAGATCGCCGAGGAAATAGTGGCCGGGCGCGGTCGGCAGTAGTTCGATGCTGCGCTTGAAGTAGGATTCGGCCTCTTTCTTGCGTCCGCTGTTGTAAAGTGCGATACCGCTCTGGATATGCGGCTTGAAATAATCCGGTTGCATTTTGATGGCTTCGGCATAGTACTTGAGCGCTTCGTCGTACTTCTTCTGCGACAGCGCGATATCGCCCAGTAAATCCTGGAATCTGGGTTCGCGCGGTTCAATGGCGATCGCCTGTTTGGCCAGCGTCAGTGCATTGGCCGTATCCCCCTTGGCCAGTGCCGCTACGCCTTCATCATGTGCCTTGTAGGCTGGCTGGGTCGCCTTCAGTTTGCCGATTTTCTGTGCGTAGATTTCCTTGCCCCATTCGCCGCCGGGGCCGATCTTTTCCAATGCCTTGCGGTTGGCCTCGACCCTTGCCTGAGAAGGCGGATGGCTGGCAAACAGGCCTTCCAGGAAGTTGGTCTGGCGGTTCTCGCTGAGGCGGACGAAAGTCTCCTGCAGGCTGACGGCAGCAGCCGGGTCATAGCCTGCCCTCTTCATGTAGAGCATGCCGTAATAGTCGGATTCTGATTCGGCATCGCGACCGTATTTCGAGGAAATCAGCTGGGCTCCCAATTGTGAACCGCCGACGATCAGGTTGCCGTAGTCGCTGTTTTGCGCGCCGATGCCGATGGCCATGACCGCGCCCTGCAGCAATACGCCGCGCTCCATGTTCTGCGCACTGTGGCGTGCGGCGGAGTGCACGATCTCATGGCCCATGACTGCAGCCAGTTCGGCCTCGCTGTTCAGTTCATAGAGCAGGCCGCGATTGAAGGCGATCTTGCCGCCGGGCATGGCCCAGGCATTCGGTACGGAGTTGTTGATGACGACGAATTCATAAGGCAGCGGCCGGTCGGAAACGGCAGCCAAACGCTGACCGACGCTTTGCACATAGGTTGTCAGTTCAGGATCGATGATGTAATCGCCGCCCTGCGATTGCCGCGTAGGTGCGTAGTTCTGCTGGCCAATGGCGATTTCCTTCTGCTCGGAAATCAGCTGGAGTTCACGTTTTTTTGTGACCGGGTTGATGCCGCAGCCGGAGAGTATGCTGGTGGCAAGAATTGCACATAAAAGCAGACGGGCTTTGTACATCGTTGTTTAAGCTCCTGAGTTTCCGGTCTATTGCAAACGCTTCAGCGATACAGCCGATGACGTTGAATGAAGTCTACTACGGAATCCGGCAGCAGATATCTGGCGCTGCGCTGCGCTCTGAAGTCCTGGCGTATCGCAGTTGCCGAAATGTCCAGTGCCGTGATGCGTTGAATCGTGATGCGTCCAGCCACGGTTTCCGCCAGCATGGCCGCCTGGTCTGTATAGCGCTCGCGTAACAGCGACTGCAATGCCGGGCGCAGGGTTTGCGTAATCTGGACATGTGGCCGTTCGACCAGTATCAGATGGCACAGTTCTGGGATTTCTTCCCAGCGGTGCCAGCTGTCAAATTCGATGAAAGCGTCGCTGCCCATGATCAGGCATAGTGCAGCATCGTTTCCCAGTTCTGCGCGCAGCGAAAGCAGGGTATCGATCGTGTAGGATGCGCCGTCTCTCAGCAATTCGCGGTCATCCAGCACAAAACGCGGGTTGCCGGCAATTGCCAGCCTGACCATCTCACAGCGGTCGGTGGCCGACGTTTGCGGTGACTGCCTGTGCGGTGGATTGGCGGAGGGGATGAAACGTATCTCATCCAGCTTCAGCGCATCCGCCAGTTGTTCTGCCATGCGCAGATGCCCGTAGTGGACAGGATCGAAGGTACCCCCCAGTAGACCGGCCAGCTGCCGGCCGGTTTGAGACTGATCAGCTGCGGATTTCGCCATTGCCCAGCACGATATATTTGAGCGAGGTCAGACCTTCCAGGCCAACCGGGCCACGGGCATGCAGTTTGTCGGTGGAGATACCGATCTCGGCCCCCAGGCCATATTCAAAACCGTCGGCAAAACGCGTTGAGGCGTTGACCATGACGCTGCTGGAATCGACCTCGCGCAGGAACTGCCGCGCCCGGGTGTAGTTCTCGGTGACGATGGCTTCGGTGTGTTGCGAGGAATACTGGTTGGTGTGGGCGATCGCCTCATCGATGCCGCTCACCACCTTGCAGGAAATGATGGCATCCAGATATTCGGTGTAGTAGTCCTCGTCAGTCGCGGCTTTGGCGGTTGGCACCAGCGCGCGCGTCTCCTCGCAGCCCCTGATCTCGATACCTTTGCCGGTCAGCATCTGCGCCAGTTGAGGCAACGCCGTCGCCGCGATGCTGCGGGCGATGAGCAGCGATTCGGCTGTGTTGCAGGTGCCGAGACGCTGGGTTTTGGAGTTCTCGACAATACGCAAGGCTTTTTCCATGTCAGCTGCGTCGTCCACATAAACGTGGCAATTTCCGTCCAGATGCTTGATGACAGGGATGCGCGCCTCGTTCGAGATGCGCTCGATCAGTCCCTTGCCGCCGCGCGGCACAATGACGTCGACATATTGCTTCATGGTGATCAACTCGCCGACAGCGGCCCGGTCGGTGGTATCTACCACCTGTACCGCCGCGGCAGGCAGGCCAGCGGCCTGCAGGCCCTCCTGTACCAGCGCTGCCAGCGCCTGATTGCATTGAATCGCCTCGGAGCCGCCGCGCAGAATCGCTGCATTGCCGGATTTGATGCAAAGGCCGGCGGCATCTACCGTCACATTGGGCCGTGCTTCATAAATGATGCCAATGACGCCAAGCGGTACGCGCATTTTGCCGACCTGGATGCCGGAAGGGCGGTACTTGAAATCATTCATTTCGCCGATAGGGTCTGGCAGTGCAGCGATCTGTTCAAGACCTTCAGCCATGGTGGCGATGGATTTTTCGCTCAGGGCCAGGCGGTCCAGCATCGCGGGCTCCAGGCCGTTGGCGCGAGCCTTTTCAAGGTCGGCCTGATTGGCGGCGATCAGCGCCGACTTTTCGCGGCGGATGGCGGCGGCGATGGTGGTCAGCGCCAGGTTCTTGATATTGGTTGAAGCCCGGGCCATGGCGCGTGATGCCGTGCGCGCTTCATTGCCCAAGCCTTCCATATAGTGTTTGATATCCATATTCATCCTATCTGCTGCTTTTCCTTGCCACGCGAGCCAGGCCGAAGCACAAGCGCGAAATTTCCAGCCAGGCATCACCCCTGATCAGGCCCTTGGCCGTTCTGTCTATCTCTGCCAGTTTGAACAGGGCGGCCTGCAACTGACGCAGGCTCAGACGTGCCAGTGCGCGTTGAAACAATGCCTGCTGATTGTAGCGGACTTTTGCCTGTTGCATCGCGCTAGTGACGTTTTCACCGCGCACTTCTGCCTGCTTGATCCTGACCAGCGGGCGTAGCACCCACATCAACGGGTTCATGACGGCGATTGGCTGTACGCCTTCGTCCTGCAGGCCCTGCAATATTCTCGCGGTACGTTCGGCATCACCGGCCAGCACCGCTTCACCAAGCTGAAAGGCATCGTGGCGCGACACGTTGAGTACCGAGGCGCGCACATCCTCATTGCTTAATTTTCCGGCCGGGTACAGCAGGCCGAGCTTCTGAATCTCTTGATGAGCGGCCAGCAGATTGCCTTCTACCTGATGTGCAATGAATTCCAGGGTTTCGCTATCCGTTTGCTGTTGTTGCAGTGCCAGGCGGTTGGCGATCCATTTCGGCAGTTGCGCGGACAGCACCTCTTCCAGAAGCAGCAATACGCAGGATTGCTCAAGTGCGGTATACCATGCGCTTTTCTGATCTCTCCAGTCGACCTTGGGCAGGATGATGATAGTGACAGTGTCGGCCAGCGGTTGTGTTGCCAGCTCCTGCAACACCTTGCTGCCCTCGATGCCGGGCTTGCCGGAGGGAATGTTGATTTCGAGGATGCGACGGCTGGCAAACAGTGAACTGGATTGGCCGAAGGCGGTGATTTGCTGCCAGTTGAAATAACGGTCGACCGTCAGGCTGGTGCGTTCTTCAAAGCCCTGCTTCCTCGCGGTCTGACGGATGGCGTCCAGGCATTCGCGTTGTGCCAGCGGTTCATCACCCGTCAGCACATAGCAGGGTTTGAGGCCGGCTGTCAGATGCTGGGATAGTTGCTGTGGTGGTAAACGCATCAGCTTGAGAGCAACTTATGAAACGTTCTTGGGTTTTTGCACAACCAGCAAACGCATGATTTCACGCACAGCATCATTACGCATGTCCTCGAACAGGCGTTCTTCCTCGAACTGTTTGGCCAGGAGCTGTGTATCGTCGTAAGAGTAGTCGCGACGCCCTTCGATTTTTTGTACCGGACCCCAGACGGTACTGTCCGGACTACGTAGACGGAAGTTGACGCGATATACCAGCTCGAATTCACGCACGAGACCGCCGCCGCTCAGGGAAAGAATGTTCTGTTCACGCTGTTCGCTGAGCAATTCAAGAAGCAGCTCGGCCTTTTCTGGGTCATCGACGACCGTGACGCCATTCACCTTGAGTGATCTGATCAGGTCTTTCTTGATCGTCAGGTTGCTACCCTGCATGTAGAGATTCTTGAACGCCAGATCAGCAGTACCGCGCATCTGAAAACCGCAGGCGCTTAGTGCCAGGATTGAGATCAGGATGAGGATGCCTGGCAGTCGGAACAGGTTCATGAAGTTATCCTACGACGATATTGACGAGTTTGTTCGGCACTACAATCACCTTGCGTATGCTGACACCTTCCAGGTATTTCTGGATGGAGGGGTGCGCAACTGCCATCGATTCTATCGCAGATTTCTCTGCTGTGCGGGCCACGGTCATGCTGCCACGCAGCTTGCCGTTGACTTGGATCACCAGTTCGATCTCGTCCTGCACCAGTGCGGATTCCTCGGGCTGCGGCCAGGCAGCCTGCAGGATATCCTCGCCATAGCCGAGTTCTTTCCACAAGTTTTGGGTGATGTGCGGCGCAATCGGCGACAGCATGCGTAACAGGATGGAGAAACCCTCGCGCGCCACGCCCAGCCAGTCTGCTTCGGCATCTTTCTGGATTTTTTCCAGAGCGTTCAACATCTTCATCGCGGCAGAGGCCACGGTGTTGAACTGCTGGCGGTCGAGGTCGTAATTGGCCTGCTTCAGAGTGCTGTGAATCTCGCGACGGGCGCTGGCCAAGCTGCCGTTAAGCTTGGCTGGCAATTCCGCTTGGGCTTCGTTGGAAAGCGCATGGCCGAAATTCCAGACGCGCTTGAGGAAGCGGTGCGAGCCTTCGACGCCGCTGTCCGACCATTCCAGTGTCTGTTCCGGTGGTGCGGCGAACATCATGAAGAAGCGTGCAGTATCGGCACCGTACTGGTCGATCAATGCCTGCGGGTCGACGCCGTTGCGCTTGGATTTAGACATGGTGCCCATGCCTTGGAAATCGACCGGCTGACCGTCGGCCAGCAGCTTGGCGCCGGTCACCTTGCCATGCTCGTCGTGCACCAGCTCGACTTCTTCCGGTGCGAAGTATTCGATGCCGCCCTTGTCCGTACGGCGCGAGAAGATGTGGTTCAGCACCATGCCCTGCGTCAGCAGATTGGCAAACGGCTCACGGCAAATCTCTGCACGGGCGAATTGCTGCGTTGCCAGATGCTCGCTTCCTTGCCGTACATCTTGTACTGTCTGCGTCGCTGCGCTCTTTGCGCCTTGCACTTCATCCCCCGCAGAGTTTGCCGAAGACAACAAGCCTACGTCGCCCATCACTTTCCACCAGAAGCGCGAGTAGAGGAGGTGCAAAATGGCGTGCTCGATGCCGCCGATGTACTGGTCGACCGGCATCCAGTGGTTGGTCTCGGCATCCACCATGGCCTTGTCACTGAAGCCGCTGGCGGCTGTGCTCGTTGCATAGCGTGCGTAATACCAGCTGGAATCGACAAAGGTGTCCATGGTGTCGGTTTCGCGTTTGGCCGGCTTGCCGCACTTGGGGCAGGTGCAATTGATGAAATCTTCGCGCTTGTGCAGCGGATTGCCGGAACCGTCGGGTACGCAGTCCTCCGGCAGCTTCACCGGCAATTGGTCATCCGGCACCGGCACGTCGCCGCAGCTGTCGCAGTGGATGATGGGGATCGGGCAACCCCAGTAGCGCTGGCGCGAGATGCCCCAGTCGCGCAAGCGCCAGTTGATCTGCTTGTCGCCCAGGTTTTTGGCTTTAAGGTCTGCGGCAATAGCATCCACTGCGGCTTCGTAGGCGAGGCCGTCGTATTTGCCGGAGTTGATGCAGACACCGCGTGCCTTGTCGCCGTACCATTCCTGCCAGGCTTCCAGTGAGAAGCTCTCACCTTGCACGGTAATGCTTTGTTTGATTGTGAGACCGTATTTCTTCGCAAACTCGAAGTCGCGTTCATCATGCGCTGGTACCGCCATTACCGCGCCTTCGCCGTAGGTCATTAGCACGTAGTTGCCGACCCAGACCGGCACTGCTTCGCCAGTGAGCGGATGGGTGACGGTGAGGCCGGTATCCATGCCTTCCTTTTCCATGGTTGCCATATCGGCTTCCATGACCGAACCCTGCTTGCACTTGTCGATGAAGGCGGTGAGTTCAGGATTGGATTTTGCTGCATGGGTTGCCAGCGGATGCTCGGCGGCCACAGCGCAGAAGGTCACGCCCATGATGGTATCGGCGCGGGTGGTGAACACCCACAGCTTGCCGTCATCAATCAGTTGGCCGTTGTCGCTGATGTCGTGCGTGAAGGCGAAACGCACGCCCACGCTCTTGCCGATCCAGTTGGCCTGCATGGTCTTTACGCGTTCCGGCCAGCCCGGCAGTTTGTCGAGGTCATCCAGCAGTTGCTGGGCGTGTCCGGTGATGTTCAGGTAGTAGCCGGGGATCTCGCGTTTTTCCACCAGTGCACCGGTGCGCCACCCTCTACCATCGATCACCTGCTCGTTGGCCAGCACGGTCTGGTCGACCGGGTCCCAGTTCACGACCTGAGTCTTCTTGTAGGCGATGCCTTTTTCCAGCATGCGCAGGAACAGCCACTGGTTCCACTTGTAGTATTCCGGTTGGCAGGTCGCCAGTTCGCGGCTCCAGTCGATGGCAAACCCCAACGATTTCAGCTGCTTCTTCATGTGGGCGATGTTGTCGTATGTCCACTTCGCCGGCGGCACCTTGTTCTGGATGGCCGCGTTCTCAGCTGGCAGGCCGAAAGCATCCCAGCCCATGGGTTGCAGCACGTTGAAGCCCTTCATGTGGTGATAGCGCGACAGTACATCGCCGATGGTGTAGTTGCGCACATGCCCCATGTGCAGCTTGCCACTGGGGTAGGGGAACATGGAGAGGCAATAGTATTTGGGTTTCGAATGGTCCGGCTCGGCGCGGAAGGCGTTGCTGCTTTCCCATTGTTGTTGCGTGGATTGTTCGATTTCGCGGAATGGATACTGCTGTTGCATGAGGGTTCGGATTCTTGAATTTTAAGATATCCGGATTATACCTCGAAGGCGTCCGCCTTGCGTTCGGCTCAATGCATGGCAAACAGTCCGTAAGGGCAGGATTATCGCCTGCAATCAAGGACTGATTGACTGATCGTGTTCCGGCAGGACGACGAAGGTGAATTTTTCCACGCCCGCCCGGCGTATCTGCACCATGGCGCGGGCGACCTCGCGATAGACGACTGCTTCATCGGCCAGGATCTCGACGCGCAATTGGCCGCCGGCATTGTGTTTTCTCAGTTCGGCCTCCAGCATGTTTGGCGCTATCTTTTCCTGGTTGAGGAACATTTCGCCGTTGGCGGCGATGTTGACGCGCATGTCGCTGGCTTTCTGACTGGCATCGGTCGGCGCCGTTTTCGGCAGATTGACGGTGATGACATTGGTCAGCAGCGGAATGCTGACAATGAACACCACGAGAATGGTGAAGATGACATCCACCAGCGGTGTCAGGTTGATTTCGCTGATGGCATTGGATTCTGAATCGGAGTCGAACTGGGACATGGCTCAGATCCTGAAACCGGAACGAATGGCCAGATGTTGCAGCATTTCACAGAAGCGTTCCATCTCCATCAAGGCTACCCTGATGCGTCTTACAAAGAAATTATGGCCTAGCAGCGCCGGCACGGCGACGATGATGCCCACGGCAGTTGTGATCAGCGCATCGCCGATGGGACCGGCGACGATGTCGAGGCCAGCTGAGTTGAATGTGGAAATGGCTTTCAGCAGGTTCATGATGCTCCAAACCGTACCCAGCAGCCCCAGAATCGTCGATATGGAGCCGATGCTGGCCAGCGCCGACAGGCCGGTTTCCAGCCTGATCTGAATCGAGCGGCGTTCCTGGTTGAGGGTGTGGCGCAGCATGTCACTGCGTTCCTGCGAATCCAGTGAGGGTTCGTTGGCAACGGCTTCCATTTCTCTGACCATGGCATCGGCCAGTACGCTCAGATTGCCGCTGGAGGTTCTCACCAGTTGTGGTAGCCCGCCGGCATTCTTCACCCGGGAAAAGCGGTCGATAAAATGACGATTGGCTCTTCTCTGGCGCGTAAAGACGACGGCCTTGACCAGCAGTATGGTCCAGGTGAGGATTGAGAATGCGGCAAGCAACCAGAGGATGATGTGAATGACATAGGGTAGGGTCGGCATTTCAAATTCCTGATGAATGGTTGGTTGAATGGAGTTTTTAGCACCCGGTCATGTTTGCTGATTAATTTTGTCAGAGTTCGCCGGCGCAAGCATCAAGCCCTGAGCTTTGGCCGACACTGGCTGCATGGTAACGGCGGCCATTTGTCCAAATCAAGCGCCGTCTGCAATGCAGGAGTAATTCTGGCCGAAATTTCATTTTAATCCCGGCTTCCGAAATTTTCGTCATGCGGGCGGAACAGCAGATTCAGTTCGCGCAGTTCCGCGAAGACCGCGGGGTCGTTCGGCACAGGCAAGGGCAGCGATTGCAATATGGCACGCTCGATGGCATCGTCACAACTGGCGAGACCGCTGCTTTTCAGCAATTTGGGCGGCGCTTGCAGTTGTCCGTCCGGGCGCAGGCTGATGGCGAACTCAATCTCCGGACGCGCGTTGCGGCACAGGTCTCGGTTGACGTTTTTCTGTATCTTGGTTGCGATCATCGCAATATAGCTGCCGATGGCGCTACCGCCGCGCATGCCGGGAATATAAGGGCCATCTTGTGCTCCACTGGCACCGAAAGGACGTTTCTGGTCTTCCTGCAGAAATGACCGTTGCAACTGGCGCAATCTGTCATCAACGGTCTTCTTTCTGGCGGGTTTTACCGGCGCGGGTTGCGGCTTGGTCTTTTCCGGAATGGCCTCTGGTGCGGCAGTTAGTGTCTGGATATCGTCCTTGTCCGGCTGGGTTTCTTCGGTCGGCGCCGGGCTGGGTGTCAGACCGCCGCTGCCATCCTCTGCCAGCATGAATTCGACCGAGGCATCAATCATGATGGTGTGCCGGGCCGGCGGCGGTTGATCGCTTGGTAGCAGTTGCAGTAAAGCGGCATGCAGTAACAGCGAAGCGACCAGGGCGGCGGCGTAGGCTGATGTTTCCGACAAATATTGCCGCTGCGGATAGAAACTGCGGATCACAGGTCTCCTGAGTCAACTGCATGATGAAATCTCCACAAGATTATACCTTGAAGCCGCTAGTGCTTCTGCCTGACTGGAGGCAGGGGAGCACGGCGGTTGCCGGGCAGGTAACAAAAAAGCATCCCGCGGGATGCTTTTTTGTCTGTTCGGTCAGCAGGGCTTATTCGCCGATCTGCCAAACTACTTCTTCTGCGTTACTCAGTTTGCCGGTGATGGCATCGACTTCAACTTCCAGCAACTTGCCGTCAGCCGTCTTGATGTCGAATTCGTAGGCGATGCTGCCATCGGACTCTATTTCATACTCGATCTTCATGACTGCGCCCGGGTGTTTTGCCAGCGCCGTTTTCAGTGCGGCATCCAGGCTGACTTTAGCTTTGGAAGTGAAGGCCGGGTCATCAGCGGCTATTTCGCGTTCAGTTTCGAGGATTTTGCCGGTCTTGGCGTCGCATTCGACTTCCCATTGCTTGCCGTCATTGGCGTCGATGTCGATTTCGTATTGTGCCTTGCCGTCTTCGATTTCGGCGCGAATGGATGTCAGTTTGCCCGGAAACTTGGCTTGTGCAGCGGCGACGCAGATGTCGATGGCATTTTTGCCATCGTGCTTGTCAGCGTAAGCGGCAGGTGCAATAAACATTGCTGCTACAGCAATGGCGATCAGATTTTTGTTCATGATGAACTCCTTGTTGTTGATGGAAAACTGGTGGGATTTGGGTGCAGATTATAAGTCTTTCGCGCCGAAAAGTAAACGTAACCTATTGATTATATTGAAATATGGTTATATATAACCAACTTTTTAAGGAAATGGCTGTATACAACCATTTGTCGCTGTAGTTTTGTCGATGGGGCATGGTTCTGCTGTGTGGAATTGAGAATCTGTTATGTGGATGCCGGGGTCTGGGAAATTATTGAGAGATGGCGAGAGCGCGGCAACAAAAAAGCCCTTGTCGGGCTTTTCTGAAGATGCATTGATTAAAACAAGGGTCAGGCAAGGGCTTCAAAAATCTGTTTTTTGATGTCTTCGACTGCGCCTGTGCCGGGAATTCTGACGTACTTGGGAGCATTTCCGCTACTTTTCGCCCAATCGGAATAATAGCTGACCAGTGGTTTGGTCTGGCTGTGATAGACCTCCAGGCGCTTCATGACGGTTTCTTCTTTGTCATCATCGCGCTGTACCAGGTCTTCGCCGGTCTCGTCATCCTTGCCTGCGACTTTTGGCGGGTTGAATACGACGTGATAAGTGCGACCGGAGGCAATGTGCATGCGACGGCCACTCATGCGCTTGATAATCTCTTCGTCCGGCACATCGATTTCAACGACATAGTCGATATCGACACCGGCCTGTTTCATGGCTTCAGCCTGCGGAATCGTACGAGGAAAACCGTCGAACAGAAAACCGTCCTTGCAGTCGGCATCCTTGATGCGCTCCTTGATCATGCCGATGATGACTTCATCCGGCACCAAGCCACCTGCATCCATGAATTTTTTGGCTTCCAGGCCAAGTGCAGTGCCTGCCTTGACGGCCGCACGCAGCATGTCGCCGGTGGAGATTTGCGGAATGTTGAATTTTTCTTTGATATATGTGGCCTGGGTGCCCTTGCCGGCCCCCGGTGCGCCTAATAGTATGAGTCTCATAAAAAGCTCTCCCTTCTGATCCCGGATTATATCAGGCGAGGCTGGGATCAGGCGCTTTGGCGTGACAGGTAGTTGGCTATGTCGACAAATGCCGGGACGGGAAGGTTTTCTGCGCGTAACTGTGAATCCAGTCCGAGTGCCGTGAATCCGGCATCATCGAGCAACCCTTTGAGCGTGTTACGCAAGGTTTTTCGACGCTGACCGAAAGCCGCTTGTACCACGCTTGCGAACAAAGCCTCATCCGCCGCCTGATATGGCATCTCTGCATAAGGCACTGCACGTACAAAGGCAGACTCGACCTTTGGCGGCGGATCGAACGCATCCGGTGGCACGGTCAGCAGATATTCCATCTGCAGACGGTACTGCAGCATGACGGACAGGCGTCCGTAGGCTGGCGTTGATGGGGCGGCGACCATGCGCTCGACGACTTCCTTCTGTAGCATGAAGTGCATGTCGATAATGGCATTGACGTTATCGAGCAGGTGAAACAGGATGGGAGTGGAGATGTTGTATGGCAGGTTGCCGACAACTCTGATTCGTTGAAATCCCGCGGCGCTTGGCCTGTACTCGGCTCCTCGCCGTACATTTTGTACTGGCTCGTCGCCTCCTCCTTGTCGCTTTGAGATCGTCCCCGGCTGAGAAGTGGAGGGGATAAGGGAGGCGAAGTCGAATTTCAGGGCGTCTATATTGTGTATGGTGATCTTCTCAGCCGGGTAGTGGCTCTGCATCCAGCTGACGATATCCCGGTCCAGCTCCACTACATGCAGATGTTTCAATCTTGCCAGCAATGGCTGCGTCATTGCTCCCAGCCCCGGGCCGATTTCCACCATGAGGTCGTTCGCCTGCGGATTGATGGCCTCGATCAGACTGTTGATGATGGCGCGGTCGGTCATAAAATTCTGGCCGAAGCGTTTTTTTGGGATATGTTTCATTGGTGTTTGCTGGCAGCTTTATGCGCGAGCTGAATAGCGAGTTCGATGGCGGCAAGCAGGCTGCCGATTTCAATATTGCCTTTGCCGGCCAGATCGAGAGCTGTGCCATGATCGACTGAGGTACGGATGATAGGCAGCCCCAGCGTTACGTTGACGCCGCCACCGAAGCTGGCATGTTTCAGTACGGGCAGGCCTTGATCGTGATACATGGCCAGCACGCAGTCGGCTTTTCCCAGGTGGTGCGGTGTGAATAAGGTATCCGCAGGTAGCGGGCCGATCAGGTTCATACCTTCCTGCCTCAATTTTTCCAGTACAGGGGTAATCACCATGATTTCTTCGGTGCCCAGATAGCCGTCTTCGCCGGCATGCGGATTAAGGCCTGCAACCAGGATGCACGGATTGGCGATGCCGAATTTCTGCACCAGGTCATGATGCAGTATGCGGAGAGTGGTTTCCAGATTTTCCTTGGTGATGGCCTCGCTCACATCTTTTAATGGCAGGTGGGTCGTGGCCAGCGCGACTCTGAGGCCACCGCCGACCAGCATCATGACTACCTGTTCGGCCCTGGCGTGTTTCGCAAGAAATTCGGTATGACCGGTAAAAGGGATATTCGCTTGGTTGATGATGCCTTTATGCACCGGAGCGGTGACCATGGCATCAAAGCGCCCATGCAAGCAGCCCTCCAGCGCAGTGCTCAATGTGGCGAGTACATACTGGCTGTTGGCACAATTCAGCTTGCCGGGCACCACTGCTTGCGATGTGGACTGGTGCAATACCTGCAGGCTGCCGTTGCCCTGGTGAGCCGATCCCTGAGTGCGTTTGATCTGTAGATCAAGGCCGAGTGCCTGGGCACGCTGCTGCAGCATGATCTCATCGGCAATGACGATGATTTCAGCCCGGATGGGATGGTGCGCCAGCATGACGCAAAGATCCGGGCCTATGCCGGCCGGTTCTCCTGCAGTCAGGGCGATACGGGGGAGGGCGTTTTTCAAAAGGCTGATCCGCTAGTGACAGCTGGTTTAATACTTGTCTTCCAGGTGTAATTCGACATAGGCGCGGTCACGCAGCTCACGCACCCAGTCTGCGTAGGCTTCTTCTGCCTTGCGCGCACGGATTTCCTGACGCGCCTTGAATCTGGCAGCCTCCTGTGTCATGTCCTGTTTGCGGCGTTCCAGTACCTGGATGATATGGTAGCCGAACGGCGTACGTACCGGCTCGCTGATCTCTCCGGGTGCCAACAGGTTCATTGCCTGTTCAAATTGCGGTACAGTGTCGCCCGGATTGACCCAGCCCAGATCGCCACCGCTGTTGGCGGAAGCGTCTTCCGAATATTGTCGTGCGAGTTCAGCAAAATCCCCGCTATTGTCCAGACGTTCTTTGATCATGATCATTCTTTGCTGCGCATCGCTCTCCGAAACGATCTCGCTCAACTTGATCAGGATATGACGCAGCTTGGTCTGCTCAACGACCAGAGGGGAAGTGCCGCCGCGTCTGTCTGTCATCTTGAGGATATGGAATCCGTTAGGGCTACGCAGGATCGGGCTCAGATCACCCGGTTGCAATGGTTTGAGTGCCTCATTGAAGAGTTCGGGAATCTGGGTCGAGGTTTTCCAGCCGAGACTGCCGCCTTCCAGCGCATTCGGCGCATCCGAGAAGCTGGCTGATACTTCTGCAAAATTGACGCCGTTCTGTAATTGCTTCAATGCCTGTTCGGCTTTCTCGCGCAACTTCTGCAGTTCTTCCGGCGCGCCTTCTTCCGGTGTGCGGATCAGGATATGGGAAATCTCGAACTCGTCCTGGATGTCGCCGCGTGCGGATTGCGTGGTCAGGTAATTATCGATCTCAGCTTCCGTGACATTGACGCGGTTTTCAACTTCGCGTTCGCGCAATCTGGCGATGATAATCTCATTGCGGATGTCTTCACGGAATTTGCGGTAGCTGATGCCTTCCTGTTCGAGTGCGGCTCGAAACTCCGGAACGCTCAGCTGATTTTGCTCGGCGATGCGTTCCACGGTCTTGTCGAGTTGCGTATCGTCGACACGCACGCCAGTCTGTGCTGCATATTGCAGCAACAACCGGTCATTGATCAGGCGCTCCAGAATTTGTTTTTGCAACACGTCCATAGGCGGTATATTGCCGCCCTGTTTTTCCAGCTGGCTGCGCACAGTCTGGATGCGGTCGATCAGTTCGTTCTCAGTAATAACCACCTGGTCGACGACGGCGACAATGCGGTCGATTTTTCTGATTTCGCCGTCTTCTGCCTGTACAGGGCCGGCAATCAGACCGGAACTGGCCAGGCAAAGGAGAAGGATGAAACGGGATAAGGATAACTTCATGGTGAATTACTCATTTGTTTGCACGTAGGTGTTTGGAATCGTACCACTTGGACTATAGCCGGGGACGCTGCGTTGCAATAAGGATAGCGGATTAGAACCGATGGATGTCAGCCCGCCCAGTTCAAGCTGGAAGAAGAGCGCATAGTTGGCATCGGATGTCGCAGTCGATACGCGTTGCAGTACAGAGCGTGCCTGCCAGCATCCGGCATCATATTCGATACCTGCCAGACCTTCAATCGGCTGGTTCTCGAACAGCGAGTAGTTCCAGCGTCCCATGCCGTACCAGCCATTGCCGAAGGGCCATTGTCCGGAAACGTTGATCTGTTCCAGGCGGTCTTCCGTATAGCGGTAGCTCAGGTTCAATACTTTGCCTGGTTCCGGGTTGTAGCGTGCGCCTATGTTCGATTTGACCGTGGTTGATCTGTCGGTGTCGTATTGCCAGCCGGCATCGACGTTCCAGTCATTGGCGAGTCTGGCAGTGATCGCTGCCACGATATCCGAGTTGCTGCTGGTCTTCGGTTCGGCGCCCGGCATAGTGACTTTGCGGTCAGAGAAATGGAAGCGCTGTCCCAGTGTGGCAGCAAGACGTTGTTGTCCGGTATTTTTGTCGATCATGCGAGTGGTGAACCCCAGGCTAAGCTGGTTGGCATCATTGAAACGATCGTTTCCGGTGAACTGATTTTCCATGAATAAGGTGCCTAGATTGAGGTCGGATTCAGCCGTGTCGAATATCGGGAACATGGATTGATCACGATAAGGAACATAAAGATAAAACAGTCTCGGTTCCAAGGTTTGCGTGTAGCGGTTATTCACTACTTTCATTTCGCGGTCAAAAAACAGGCCGCTGTCCAAGCTGAATATCGGCAAGCTACGATTGTCCGATTCATAGTTGCCAGGTTTGAAGATGCCCGAATTTAAAAGGTTTCCTTTATTATTTTTGAATTCAAAGGATTCATTGTCCAAGCCGTAGGTGGTGTAGTGCACGCCAAATTTCGGTCTGATGTAACCGTAAGGTTTTTCAAAGGGCACAGTTACACTTGGATATAAGGTGAAGCGATTACCGGTAACGCCGGTTTCCAGCATGGTGTTATTGGATGTTGCGAGTCGGAAAGGCTCATCTTTTTTGCGATCGAAACTGACCCATTGGGTATAAAGGTTGGTGTTCATGAGTTCCCAATCTTTATTTCCTCTCAAGGTCAGTTGCGGAAGTCGTTCGTAAGGGAAAGATACTTGATCCAGCGTTTGGTATTTTTGTACCAAGCCATTGAAAGACCAGATTTCATCAGCATAATTCACGTATCCCTGTTGTGGCAGGTTGACTCGACTGGTCACCGTAATACGTGTGGAGAGTTCGGAGAAATATCTGTCATCGGAGACTCTCTCAATGTTATATCCGCCAGACCACCCGCGACCTAATGTGTGTACATGATTCAGGTTGAAGTAGTAACGGTCTTCTCCGGTGTTGTTGTCAGAGGGTAAATATTCGCCGCTGTTGGTACCGGAGTATTTTTCGTCAAGATACCGGAATTCGCCCTGTAATTGCACGCCGCGCTTGCTTAGTGCGCGAACCCCCAACGTAGCATCCATTTCCGGCGCGATGTTCAAATAGTACGGCACCTGGACTTCAAAGCCGCTCTGGCTGGTGGTCCCTACGGTAGGGGACAAAAATCCGGATTTTCTCTGGTTCAGATAGGAGAAATCTATCCAGGGGGTGTAAAGCAGAGGTACGCCCATGAACTCCACCCGGGCATTCCAAGCAGTGGCTTTCTTGGTGTAATTGTCGATTTCCAGTTCGCTGGCCTTGATGTACCAGTCGTCTTGCCCCACCTCGCAGGTGGTGTAGCGAGCAGACTTAAGGATCTTCTTGTGCTCCCCCTCGAAGGATACCAGCCTTGCATCGCCTCTGGATCTTGTCTGCTCTCTTCTTAAAGTGGCATCATGGGAGCGGGTGTCCTCGATATTCTGCGACATCAGATTACTGGCGGTGCTGGCGGCTATTCTGTCTGCATCCAGTGCATATTGGTCGAGAGCATCGGTCGTTTTGATCCCGCTGAACTGGGGGATATCAATAATCTGGGTTTCCAGCTCAAATGAAGGTTCTTTCATTTCGCCGACCGTGTCGTACAGTTTCATCCTGAGTTCCGGGCCCCAGACCTTGAGCCCTTCAAATTCGATACGGGTGTTGCCGACGACATGCAACTCATCATTCAGAACATCGTATTCAATTTTGTCTCCGTAAATGGCTTGGCCTTCTTTCTTGATCGAGGCATTGCCGAACGAACGCATTTTGCGCTCAAGATAAAAATCCATCTTGTCGCCCTCAATAACGATGATGCCGGCTGCAGGCTGAGCTTCTTCCGCCATTGGGTCGGGCTCGTAAGGTAATTGCAGTTGGTGTTCCAGCTTGAGTGCGGGAGTTTGATCTGGCGGTAACGCGGCCAGGGATAATGTGTTTTCAGGGTAGTTCTCTATTTCGCCGGCCTGAGCCTGCGAACTGGCGTCAGCAGGAAGCAGCTCGCTGAGGATGCGACTCAAGGCGTCATTTTCGAATTCCAGTGTCACTCGGCGATGCTCAATAATTTTGCCTTCATGCCATTTCAGGTAGGAGTAATCCCAGCGGTCACTTTGATTTACATCCTGTGTTAGTGGCGTCCCCATAATCGATTTCACTTGGGATTTTGCCATTCCCGGCCGTAACTGCATCATCATTGTGGACGTTACCACGCCATCTTGCCGCATATCCATCGCGAATAGTGATGCATTCGCCACTAGCATCAGGGCAGCGGCGAGCGCGATAAGATTGGTTTTGAGCATTGTTTTACGAGATGGGGAGCTAGGATTTTTTGTCAGTGATAAAATCGCATAAATCGCGTGTTTAGGCAATCCATAAATACGTGCAGGCATCTGTCTTATGCCAAAAACATCAATAATCTGTGATTTTGAAAGTCGAACTTTACATGGTGCAAACAATGGATAGAAAAGTGGCATTGCAAGATTGGTTGCATCAGATGCTGCCGAATGAAGGTTTCAGCCTGACCGTTGCTTCTGCCGATGCCAGCTTCCGGCGCTATTTCCGTGTACATTTGTCCGATCGAACCCTGATTGCAATGGATGCGCCACCACCGCAGGAGGATTGCCGTCCATTCGTTCATGCTGCCGGGATATTGCTGGCCGCCGGTCTGAATGTGCCGCAGGTGCTGGCGCAAGACATTGATCGGGGTTTTTTGTTACTCAGTGACCTGGGCGATGTGACTTATCTGAGCGCGCTCAATGAAACGACGGCCGATGAACTCTACCGGGATGCTGTGACGGCGCTGATCAAGATGCAGTTGGCCAGTCGTCCTGGAGTTTTTGCGCCTTATGATGAAGCCTTGCTGACGAGGGAGATGCAGCTGTTTCCGGACTGGTATGTTGCCAGGCATCTCGCAATGACGCTTGCCGATGCGGATCAGCAGGTATTGCAACATGCCTTTGCTCAGTTGAATCGCAACATCCTGGCACAGACGCAGGTTTATGTGCATCGCGACTACCATTCACGCAATCTGATGGTGTGCCGTGATGGCGAGAACCGGAATCCCGGTGTGCTGGATTTTCAGGATGCGGTTTACGGCCCTATCACCTACGATCTGGTTTCTCTGTTCAAGGACGCCTATATTGCCTGGGATGAGGAGCGCGTGCTCGACTGGACTGTGCGCTACTGGCAGGCAGCCAGACAGGCCGGATTGTCTGTACCGCAGGATTTTGCCGATTTCTATCGTGACTTCGAATGGATGGGCGTGCAGCGTCATATCAAGATACTGGGTATTTTTGCCCGGCTCTATCATCGCGACGGCAAGGATGGTTATCTGAAGGACATGCCGCTGGTGATGGATTATCTGCGCCAGGCTTGCGCCAGATATATCGAACTCAGGCCCTTGTTGAGACTGCTGGACAAGATCGAGAAAAACCAGCCGCAGGTTGGATATACATTTTGAAAGCGATGATTCTGGCTGCCGGCCGTGGCGAGCGCATGCGGCCATTGACCGACCATACGCCCAAACCGCTGCTAAAGGTGCGCGGCAAGCCGCTGATAGTCTGGCACCTGGAGCGACTGGCAGCCGCCGGATTCCATGAAGTGGTGATCAATCACGCCCATCTGGGCAAACAGATCGAAGATGCCTTGGGGAACGGCCGTCAATGGGGCTTGTCCATCACTTACTCTCCGGAGGCGGTTGCGCTGGAGACGGCGGGCGGCATAGTCAAGGCTTTGCCGCTGCTGGGTGACGCGCCTTTTCTGGTAGTCAATGCCGATGTTTTCACGGATATCGATTTTGCCGTCCTGAAAAATGTGCTTGGCAGCCACCGATTGGCGCATCTGGTCTTGATCGATAATCCGCCGCAGCATCCGCAGGGGGATTTTGCCCTCGATGGCGAAACTGTCCGTCTGGAAGGCGCACGCATGCTGACATTTTCCGGTGTTGCCGTTTATGCTCCCCGTTTGTTTGAGGGTCTGCCGGCCGATGTGCCGGCAAAACTGGCACCGTTACTGAGGCAGGCGATCGAGAGTGGTGAAGTCGGCGGTGAGTATCATCGCGGAATCTGGCATGATGTCGGCACGCCGCAGCGCCTCGAAGCCTTGAATGCGGCGAATTGAATTGAAAACTGAAGGTCCTTCATGTCTGAAGTGAAACATTTTCTTGAACGCAGAAATGCCTTGATGCAATCGATGGCAGCCGGGGTGGCGATCATTCCCACTGCAGCGGAAGCAATGCGCAATCGGGACAGCCATTATCCCTACCGTAGCGACAGTTATTTTTACTACCTGACCGGATTTACCGAGCCCGAGGCAGTTCTGCTGCTGATAGCAGGTGACGTGCCCAAAAGTGTGCTTTTTTGTCGCGACAAGGACCTGGAACGGGAAATCTGGGACGGTTTCCGCCATGGTCCGGACGGCGCCCGCGAAAGATTCGGTTTCGATGAGGCCTACTCTATCACTCGCCTGGATGAGTTGGCCCCCGGATTCATGGCTAATCAGCCCCGGCTGTTTTTCAGTTTCGGCGCAGATGCGCATTGGGATAGCCGAATCGCAGGCTGGTTGAATCAGTTGCGCGCGCAAGGGCGCAGCGGGGTCAGTGCGCCGGCCGAGATGGCGGATCCGTGTGTGCTGCTCGACGAAATGCGCCTGTTCAAATCCAGCGCGGAACTGGAGGTCATGCGGCGTGCGGCGGATATTTCGGTTGATGCCCATAAACATGCCATGCAGACTGCCCGGCCCGGCCTGATGGAGTACGAGATCGAGGCTGCTTTGCTGCATCAGTTTTACCGGCATGGCAGCCGTTCGCCGGCTTACAGTTCGATTGTCGCCGGTGGTGCCAATGCCTGCGTGCTGCATTATGTGGAGAATAATCAGCGTTTGCATGACGGCGATCTCCTGCTGATCGATGCCGGTTGTGAGCTCGACTGTTATGCCTCTGACATCACCCGTACTTTCCCCGTCAACGGTCGATTCAGCGCGGCGCAAAAGGATATCTATGAACTGGTGCTGGCAGCGCAACAGGCGGCCATTGACAAGATACGCCCTGGCAGCCACTGGAACGAACCGCATGAGGCCGCACTGGATGTGCTGATTCGCGGTTTCATCGACTTTGGTCTGTGCAAGGGTAGCCATGATTCCGTTCTCGAGTCTGGTGATTACCGGCGGTTTTACATGCATCGCACCGGCCATTGGCTGGGGCTGGATGTGCATGATGCCGGCGAATACAAGCAGACTGACGGCAGTTGGCGCGTGCTGCAGTCCGGCATGACGCTGACCGTGGAGCCCGGATGTTATATTCGCCCGGCAGATGATGTGCCACGAGCATTCTGGAACATCGGCGTGCGTATCGAGGATGATGCGCTGGTGACAGCAGCTGGCTGCGAAATCATGACTGCCGGCGCCCCGAAAACCGTGACAGAGATCGAAAATCTGATGGCGGCGGCAAAGTGAACGGGATGGCGGAAAAGTCTGTAGCAGGTATCGTCATCATCGGCGCTGGCCCGGTAGGGGCGACACTGGCGCTCGCACTTGCTGCCAAAGGCATCCCGTCAACATTGCTGGAAGCGAGACCGCAGGGCGCTTCACACCAGGATCAACGGGCGCTGGCTCTGTCCTACGGCACCAGGATGATACTGCAGCGCTTGGGTATATGGCAGGACATTGCATCCGAAGCGACAGCCATTAATACCATCCATATTTCGCAGCGCGGGAGTCTGGGTCGCAGCCTGCTGAAGGCGGAAGACCAGCAGCAGGAGGCGCTGGGTTATGTCGTTTCCTACGGTGCCCTGACCCGTGCACTCGATCATGCGCTCTCAACTCGGCCTGACATCAAGGTGCGCTATGGCGCTGAAGTGCAACATGTCTCCCCTGACATGGCTGCCAGTTACGTGACATTCATCCATGAAGGCGCGATGCATGAACTCGCCTGCGAACTGGCCGTACTCGCGGATGGCGGCAGAACGCCGGGTGATATAGCCGGATTGCAGCGCGAGACCAGGGAATACGGGCATGATGCGCTGGTGACCAAAGTCAGGGCGGAGATGCCGCACAATCACATCGCCTATGAACGTTTTACGGCTGCAGGACCGATGGCCTTGCTTCCAAATGGGGAGCATGATTTTTCCCTGGTCTGGACCGGTGAAAAGCAGGAAATCGAACAGATCATGTCGCTGGATGATGTATCTTTTCTCAATGCCTTGCATGCACACTTTGGCGACCGGGCCGGGCGCTTTCTCAGCGTCGGCAAGCGGCTGAGTTTTCCTCTTCGCTTGTCGCGGCTGCATCCTGTCGTCTTGCCGCATTTTGCCGTGATCGGCAATGCCGCCCAGACCATGCATCCTGTCGCCGGACAGGGCTTTAATGTCGGCTTGCGCGATGCCTGGGAATTGAGTGATCATCTGTTCAGGTTTGAGCCAGAGGCATGGGGTGCGTCCGAAACCTTGAACGGCTATGCAATGACCCGGCAACGGGATACGAAGCGAGGCCTGTTATTTACGGATTTTCTGGTGAATATTTTTTCGAATGATATTGTCGGCGTATCCGGCTTGCGCTCAGCGGGTCTGGGTGTTCTGGATATCGTAAAACCGGCCAAGCGATTTCTGATCAACAAAATGAGTTTTGGTGCACGTGGATAAGCTGAGTTCCCAAGAGTTCGATGTGCTCGTCGTCGGTGGCGGGCTGGTTGGTATGTCCTGCGCGCTGGCACTCGGCAGGCAAGGTTTGTCGGTAGGGCTGCTGGAGAGTAAGCCTTATGCTGAAGTAGCACAAACATCAGTTTCCGAGCAGGACTGGGATAATCGCATTTATGCCATCAGTCCCGCTAATGCTGAATGGCTTGCAACCATGGATGTGTGGCAGCATGTGGACGCTGGCCGAATCTGCCCGATAGCGCAGATGCAGGTCTTTGGCGATGCCGACAGCAGTAATTTGCAGTTTGATGCGAGTGAAGCCTATATCGACAATCTCGGATTCATTATCGAAAGCCGCCAACTGGAGCAGGCCTTGATAAAGGTCTTGAGGAACTCCAATGTCAGTCTGATGATTGGCGTTGCGCCGCAGGCGGCGGTATTTTCTGAGAGTCATGCCGAAATACATCTTGCGGATCAGTGCAGGCTGAAAGCCCAATTGCTGGTTGCGGCGGATGGTGCGAATTCCTGGTTACGCGAGCAGGCCGGCGTCGCAATCAGCACGTATGACTACCATCAAATGGGCGTGGTTTGCAATTTCGAGACGGAATTGCCGCATCATAACGTTGCCTGCCAGTGGTTTGGTGATGATGGCATATTGGCCTGGCTGCCTTTGCCGGGCAATCGTATGTCCATGGTCTGGTCCGCTCATGAACAATTTGCAAAGGACATGCTAGAACTTCAGGCGGAATCTTTGTCTGATAAGGTGAGCCGGCAAGGGAACATGAGGCTGGGAGCGCTGAAGCTGATGACCGAGGCGCGTGCATTTCCTTTGCGGCAGCAAACGGCTGCAACATTGGTCAAGCCGATGCTGGCGTTGGTGGGAGACGCCGCGCATACGATACATCCGCTTGCCGGACAAGGGGTAAATCTGGGTTTTCGGGATGTCAAAGTCCTGGCTGAGACGCTGAACGCTCGCGGTCATCAACAGCCCTGCGGTGACTTGATGCTGTTGCGTCGCTATGAGCGGGCGCGCAAACTGGATTTGCTGGAAATGCAGTGCGTTACCAAGGGGCTTTCCGGTTTGTTCTCGCATTCCGGTACGGTCGTGAGGAAATTAAGGAACTGGGGCTTGGGTCTGACTAACCGGCAGGCAAAAGTGAAGAAATACCTGATGAATCAGGCGATACGTTAAATCATTAATCTGGGATATCAAAATGTTAAAAAGTTTGTTGGGCCTGTTAGTCGGTACTTTTCTGATCAGTTGTGCTTACGCGGACGATGCAGCCCTTAAAAAGGCCATCGAGTCGGCTTATCCAGACATCCAAGTGGATAGTATCAAGAAGACACAGTACGGTGGTTTGTACGAAGTTTTCATCGGCGGACAGATCGTTTATACCGATGAGAAGTTTACGTTTCTGATCGCAGAAGGGCGCCTGATAGACGCGAAAACCAAACGCAATGTTACCGGCGAGCGTATGGAAGAATTGACCAGGGTCGATTTTTCCAAGTTGCCACTGGACCAAGCGATCAAGGTGGTCAGGGGTAATGGCAGTCGCAAGCTTGTCGTGTTCTCCGATCCGGACTGTCCGTTCTGTAAACGACTCGAACAGAAGGAACTGGCCGGTATTACCGACATCACGGTTTATACTTTCCTTTACCCTCTGGACAAACTGCACCCGGACGCAGCCAATAAATCCAAGGCCATCTGGTGCTCCACTGACCGGGCGAAATCATGGATGGACTGGGTGCTGAATAACAAGTTGGTCAAAGGTAGTACGAGTTGCGAGAATCCGATAGAGAGTCTGGCTGAATTGGGTAAAAACCTCGGCGTGACTAGCACGCCGACCCTGATTTTTGCGGACGGTAAACGCATGTTGGGCGCCTATCCGTCCGCTGAGATTGAAAAAGCACTGAATGCAGCAGGTGTGAAAAAATAGCAGGCTTCGGAAGCGTTAACCTACGACTTCGCCTAGTTTGAAGATCGGCAGGTACATGGCGATAACAAGGCCGCCGATCAGGACACCGAGTACTACCATGATGATGGGTTCCATCAAACTGGAGAGGCCTTCCACTGCATCATCGACTTCAGCTTCATAGAAGTCGGCGACTTTTGAAAGCATGGAGTCGAGCGCACCTGATTCTTCGCCGATGGCAGTCATTTGCAGCACCATGTTGGGGAAAACTTCCGCATTTTGCATGGCAACAGTCAAACTGGTGCCTGTGCTGATTTCGCTCTGGATTTTTTTGGTGGCATCGTAATACACTCGATTGCCGGATGCACCTGCGACAGAATCCAGTGCCTCGACCAAAGGCACGCCTGCAGCAAACATGGTTGAGAGCGTTCTGGCAAAGCGGGCGATGGTGGCGATTCTGATCAAATTGCCAAAGACAGGCACTTTCAATAGCAGCCTGTCCATGGTTGATTGCATCTTTTCAGAACGTTTCCAGGTGTAGAAGAAGAACCAGCCTGCGAAACCAATTGAGCCGAAGATTGCCCACCAGTAGGAAACAAAATAATCTGATATAGCCATCACTACCAGAGTCGGTGTTGGAAGGTCTGCGCCAAAACTGGAGAAAAGCTCTTTAAAGGCGGGAACTACGAAGATCATGATGACGGCTGTAATCACAAATGCAACGATAATGATGGATATTGGATACATCAAGGCGGATTTGATCTTGCTCTTGATGGCAAGGATCTTCTCCTTGTAGCTTGCCAGCCTGTCCAGCAGGGAGTCAAGAATACCCGCCTGCTCACCGGCACTGACCAGATTGCAATAGAGTGCGTCGAAGTAGAGAGGGTATTTTCTGAATGCCTGGCTAAGGCTGCTACCGGTTTCAACGTCGGCCTTAATGTCTCCCAGTAGCTTGGCTACCGCTGCATTGCTATGGCCCTTGCCGACAATATCGAATGCCTGCAGCAATGGAACGCCGGACTTCATCATGGTAGCAAGCTGGCGCGTAAACAGTGCGACATCCTTGTCAGTGACTTTGCCGCCGGATTTGAATCCACTCTGTTTGCTGACCTTGATAACATTGATGCCCTGGCGCCTGAGAGTTGCTTTTACAAAAGCATCACCGGACGCTCTCATCTCCCCCTTGATGCGTTTACCTTTTTTGTCGGTGCCTTCCCAAACGTAGGTAATTTCCTTGCTAGCGCTGACAGCCATATTGTTATTCCTGAATTATTCGTTAGTGACCGCTTCAACTTCTGCAATAGAGGTCAATCCCTGTTTGACTTTGAGCAAGCCCGATTGTCGTAGATCACGGACGCCTTCGAGTTGGGCCTGGTCGGCGATATCGTGGGCAGTGCCGTTTTTCATGATGATGCGGCTCATGGCATCGCTTACCGGCATTACCTGATAGATACCGACCCGACCCTTGTAACCGCCGTTGCAAAGTTCACAGCCACCTTCCTTGGGCCCATATAGTGTCCAGCTGCCATCCAGGTCTTCTTCCTTGAAACCGACACCCAGCAGAGCTTCTTTGGGCACATCCAGCGGAACCTTGCAGTTGGGGCAAAGTTTGCGCGCCAAGCGCTGTGCAGTGATGAGAGAAACGGCCGAGGCGATGTTGAATGGCGCAACACCCATGTTCATTAGTCGGGTCAGTGTCGAGGGTGCATCGTTGGTATGCAGCGTCGACAAAACCATGTGGCCGGTCGAAGCTGCCTTGATGGCCATATCCGCGGTTTCCAGATCGCGAATTTCCCCGATCATGATGATGTCAGGATCCTGACGCAGGAAAGACTTCAGTGCTGCGGCGAATGTCAGGCCCTGTTTGTCATTGACATTGACCTGGTTGATGCCTGCCAGCGGGATTTCGGCAGGGTCTTCTGCGGTAGAGATGTTGACGCCGGGTTCGTTGAGAATATTCAGGCAGGTGTAAAGCGAAACGGTTTTGCCTGAACCGGTAGGCCCGGTGACCAGTACCAGGCCATATGGACGACTGATGGCTGACAGCAGGGCTTCCTTTTGGTCCGCTTCATAGCCAAGCGCCTCAATCCCCAGTTTGGCACTGGACGGATCGAGAATACGCATGACGATCTTTTCGCCATGAATCAGCGGCAAAGTGCTGACACGAAAGTCAATGGTGCGGGTTTTTGACAGCACCAGTTTCATGCGGCCATCCTGCGGGATACGCTTCTCGGAAATATCCATGTTGGAAATGACCTTGATGCGGGAAGCCAGTTTTTCTTTGATGGCTAAGGGAGGCTGAGCGATTTCACGCAGTATGCCGTCAACTCGGTAGCGAATCCGGTAGAACTTCTCATAGGGTTCAAAGTGCAAATCGGAAGCGCCCATATTGATGGCGTCGATCAGAATCTTCTGCAGGTATTTAACGACCGGGGCGTCATCAATCTCGACCGATTGCGTTTCTTCCTGCCCCTGATCGTCTCCCTCCATGTCGAGGTTGAAGTCTTCATCGACCGCAATCGAACTCATGCTGGTGTCGCTGGCTTCTACGATTTTCGCAATCCATTTGGCAAGCTTGTCATCTTCGACTACGACTGGCGACAGGGTCATGCCGGTCTGGAACTTCACGTCATCAAGTACATGCAGATTTGTGGGGTCGGCCAGAGCGACGAACAGTGTGTTGCCGCGACCTTGCAGCGCCATGACATGGCTGGATTGCATGAGTTTGGTGTCTATTCCTTTTTGTGGCAGATAGTCGGCGTTGAGGGCATCGAGATCGAAGATCGGGAAACCGAAAGCGTTCGACGCGGTTTCCGCTACCTGTAATGCGCTGAGTTTCTTGCTGGAGATGAGTTGTTTTACGAAAGGAATTTGCTGTGTATTGGCTGATGATTGGATAGCATTCGCCTCATCATCTGTCAGCAGATTTTCCTGAACCAGCATGCGGGCAAGCCCGCCCAGTTTGATGGGTGAAATTGCTGTAGCCATTAGTCCCTGATTTCTTGGTTTTGTAATTGGTTGGTCATTGTTTCAAATGTACTAAACCTGAGCCCTGACGTGGATGATGCACGCTAGCTTCTTGTTTGTAAAGAAGCATTGCCCCTGCAGATTTTGTTTGTGCGAGGTCGTGGCTTGTCAATTACAAGTAAAAAAATCTTGACTTATTGAAATAACGCAAGTAAAAATCCGTTCAGGCGTTTTGATTCGAAGTAATTTTAGCCGACGGTTTTGGCTTAAGTTCTTGAATTGAAAACTTTTGGGGGCGCCTCCTCTTGATTTGGTAAGGAAGTTTTAGATGGCAACAGGTACAGTAAAGTGGTTCAATGATTCCAAGGGTTTTGGTTTTATTACCCCGGATGATGGCGGCGACGATCTTTTCGCACATTTTTCCGCGATTGTGGAGTCAGGCTACAAGAGCCTCAAGGAAGGTCAGCGCGTGACATTCGATGTCACCGAAGGCCCCAAAGGCAAACAAGCTTCTAATATTCAGAAGGCTTAAGCTTAAATCGTAAGACAGACTTTATTAAAACGGCCCATGTTAGGGCCGTTTTATATTGTGCCGTCTGTTATTGCATGTGGTGGATGATTTCGTCGCCGAATTGTGAAGTGCTCACTTGCGTGGCACCTGACATTTGCGACGAGAAGTCCTGGGTCACATGTTTGGCGGAAATTGCTTTTGCCACACCCTGTATTACCAGATCTGCCGCTTCCACCCAGCCGAGATGACGTAACATCATTTCAGCGGAGAGTATGAGCGAGCAGGGATTGGCAATGTCCTGCCCGGCGATCTTGGGAGCAGTGCCGTGCGTGGCTTCAAACATCGCGGTGGTGTCGGAAAGATTGGCACCCGGTGCAATGCCAATGCCGCCGACCTGTGCCGCCAAGGCATCAGACATGTAGTCTCCGTTCAGGTTAAGCGTTGCCACTACATCGTAATCCTGTGGGTGCAGCAGGATTTCCTGCAGGAAGGCATCAGCGATGCAATCCTTTATGACGATGCCATTCGGCAGTTTGCACCATGGTCCGCCATCGATTTCGACAGCGCCGAATTCTTCTTTGGCGGCTTCATAGCCCCAGTTCTTGAATCCACCTTCAGTGAATTTCATGATGTTGCCTTTGTGCGCAATCGTTACCGACTTCCGGTTGTTGTCGATGGCGTACTGGATCGCCTTGCGTACCAGTCGTTTGCTGCCATCTACCGAGACTGGCTTGATGCCAATGGCGGAAGATTCGGGGAAGCGGATTTTCTTGCGAACGCCCATGTCACTGAGGAAGTTAATCACTTTCTTGACTTCGTCGGTGCCCGCTGCCCATTCGATTCCGGCGTAGATGTCTTCGGTATTTTCGCGGAAGATCACCATATCGGTTTTCTCCGGATGTTTGACCGGGCTGGGCACGCCAGTAAAGTACTGTACCGGACGCAGGCAGACATAGAGGTCCAGTTCCTGGCGCAGCGTTACGTTCAGTGAACGGATGCCGCCGCCAACCGGGGTCGTGAGCGGGCCCTTGATCGAAATGACATAGTCTTTGACTGCCTGCATGGTTTCATCCGGCAACCATTCGTTGTCGCCATAGATTTTAGTGGCTTTTTCGCCGGCATAGACTTCCATCCAGGAAATGGCGCGTTTGCCGCCGTAGGCTTTTTCTACAGCAGCATCGACCACCTTGATCATCGATGGCGTGATATCGACACCGATTCCATCGCCCTCGATAAATGGGATAATCGGATGGTCAGGTACACTGAGTGAGTTATCAGCGTTGATGCTGATTTTTTCGCCTTTTTTAGGCACGCTAATTTTTGAAGTCATGGATTCATCCCGAAAATGCTGATTCTGTTTAACAAGCCGTATGGTGTTGTTTGCCAATTCAGTGCGCATGAGCAGCACCCCACACTCAAGGACTACATTCCAATCGCGGATGTTTATGCGGCAGGCAGACTTGATACGGATAGTGAAGGTTTGCTTATTTTAACCGATGATGGGGCATTGCAGCATCGTCTGTCGCACCCCAAGCATAAAGAAATGAAGACTTATTGGGTGCAGGTGGAGGGCATGCCGGACGAGCAGGCCTTGCAAAAACTCAAAAACGGCGTCGATCTCGGCGATTTCGTCTCGCAGCCGGCCCATGTGCGGCTGATGGCTGAGCCTGCGGGCTTGTGGCCGAGAGTGCCGCCGATTCGAGAAAGAAAGGCTATTCCCACTTCCTGGCTGGAAATCAGGATTTCTGAAGGCAAGAATCGTCAAGTCAGGCGCATGACCGCCAAGGCCGGTTTTCCTACCTTGCGATTGATCCGTTACGCCGTTGGATCGCACACGCTGGATGGATTGTCTTTGGGAACGTGGAAAAAGCTTGAATGAGAATGGGGAGTTGAATGAAACCAGTCGTTATTTTTCGTCATGCACGGACAGAAGGCCCCGGATACCTGGGCCCATTCCTGACGGCAAAAAGGATTCCATGGCAGCTGATATGCATAGATCAGGGTGAGGCCATACCTGAGAGCATGGAAGACTATAGTGGCATGGTGTTGATGGGCGGTCCAATGAGCGCCAATGATGACTTGCCCTGGATTCGGCCATTGCTGGCATTGATTCGCGATGCAATGCAGCGGGATATTCCCTTGCTCGGGCATTGCCTGGGAGGTCAGTTGATCAGCAAGGTCATGGGTGCGGAGGTGAGCGGGAACCCGGTCAAGGAAATCGGCTGGGGCGAAGTCAAGTTGACGCCCGGAGATGAGGCGCGAAAATGGTTTGGTGATCTGGAGCGTTTTGATGCTTTTCACTGGCATGGAGAAACATTCGCTCTGCCACAGGGAGCAGTGCATTTGCTCTCCAGCCGGTATTGCCAGAATCAGGCCTACTCAATCGGCAAGCACTTGGCCTTTCAATGTCATGTGGAAATGACAGCGGAGATGGTCGAGGACTGGTGCGAGGCCGGAGCGGATGAGCTGCATGCGGAGGTTGGCAATCCTGCCGTGCAAACAGCCGTGGAGATGCAGCGTAACCTGCAGCAACGCATCAGGCAATTGAATCAGATTGCGCGCATTGCTTACCAGCATTGGATCGAGGGTTTGAATATCTAGCGAGAAACGGCGGTCTCTGGCGGCAGAATCCTGTACGGAACAGGAGTCCAGGCAATGCTTATGATAAAATCAGTGCATCACAAACCATGACAAAAAGACCATTTCATGTCCGGTAACACCATAGGTACTCTATTCACGCTCACCTCGTTTGGTGAATCTCACGGCCCCGGCATCGGTGGTATTGTTGACGGTTGTCCGCCGGGGCTTGAATTGAATGAGGAAGACTTGCAGGCCGAGCTTGATCGGCGCAAGCCCGGGACTTCCCGTCATGTTACCCAGCGCAAGGAACCGGATACGGTGGAGATTCTGTCCGGCGTATTTGAGGGCAGGACCACGGGCGCGCCTATTGGCTTTCTGATCCGCAATCAGGATCAGCGCAGCCAGGATTACGGCAAGATTGCAGAAACGTTTCGTCCGGGCCATGCAGATTACACCTACTGGCAGAAATACGGCGTCCGCGATTATCGTGGTGGTGGCCGTTCCAGTGCGCGCGAGACTGCAGTAAGGGTTGCGGCAGGTGCGATTGCCAAGAAGTGGCTGAAACAGCGCTACGGTGTGGAGATTCGCGGCTATATGAGCCAGCTGGGCGAGATTTCGATCCCCTTCCAGACTTGGGATGCGGTCAACGAGAACCCGTTCTTCTCGCCGAATCGTGATGTGCTGCCGGAGCTGGAAGCCTATCTCGACAACATTCGCAACGAGCGCGATTCCGTCGGTGCCCGTATTTCCGTGGTAGCGCAGGGCGTGCCAGTCGGTTGGGGTGAGCCGGTCTACGACAGACTCGATGCTGAGATCGCCTATGCCATGATGAGCATCAATGCGGTGAAGGGTGTCGAGATCGGCGCCGGGTTCGCCAGTATTGCTCAACGCGGTTCCGTGCACAGCGACGAAATGACCCCCGAAGGTTTTGTCACCAATCATGCCGGCGGTTTGCTCGGCGGCATCTCCACCGGGCAGGATATTGAAGTGCACATTGCCTTGAAACCGACGTCCAGCATTCCGCAGGAACGCCGTTCCATAGACAAGCAAGGCAATGCCGTGACAATGCAGACCACAGGTCGTCATGATCCTTGCGTCGGCGTGCGTGCCACGCCAATCGCTGAGGCGATGCTGGCGCTGGTCCTCATTGATCATGCGCTGCGCCACCGTGCGCAGTGTGCTGATGTCGTCTGTGATACGCCGAAAATCTGAACTGACGCGTTCCGACGTCCACAGGCAGCACCCTAAAAGTCGCCGATATGCAAAGATTCCCGTATTGGCGGCTTTCCAGTTTCTACTTCACCTATTACATGTTTGTCGGCGCGTTCGTGCCGTATTGGGGCTTGTACCTCAAGTCCGTCAACTTCTCCGCCGTCGAGATCGGTGTTCTGCTCTCGCTGTTCCAGGTGAGCAGGATTTTTTCTCCCAGCTTCTGGGGTTGGCTGGCGGATAGAACCAATCGCCGAGTTGTCTGGATCAAACTGACGGCGCTGCTGGGTCTGCTTGGCTATATTGGCGTATTCTTCGGCACCAGTTTTGTCTGGCTGTTCTTCGTCATGGCGGCGCTCAGTATCTTCACCAGTTCCACACTTCCGCTGGCAGAAGCGGTCACCATGGCGCATATCGAGCCTGCCAATCAACCCTATGGACGTATCCGTGTCTGGGGATCGATCGGCTTCATTGTTGCTGTGCTCGGGCTGGGGCTCTTGCTGGATTTCGCCGAGATCGAAAGCCTGCTCTGGTGTCTGCTGCTGATCCAGGCCACGCTGTTTTTACTCAGTTTCAAAATCCCTGAACCTTACGTGCCGCCGCACCATACCGATCATCTGCCGGTGTGGAAGATCGTGACTCGCCCCGAGGTGCTGTCGCTGCTGATAGGCAGCTGTCTGATGGTCAGCGCGCATAGCGTCTACTACAGTTTCTTCTCGATTTTTCTGGAAGATCGCGGTTACAGTAAAACCTTGATCGGCATCTTGTGGGCAGTGGGCGTCGTCTGCGAAATACTGATGTTTGTCGTCATGCCGAAACTGACAGCAAGGTTCAGTCTCAAGCAGATTCTGCTGATGAGCCTGATGCTTGCCGTACTGCGTTTTGCGATGATCGGATCGGGGGTGTCTTCGCTGGCGATACTGTTGCTCGCCCAGACCTTGCATGCCGCTACTTTTGGCAGTTTTCATGTGGCATCCGTAGCCATTGTGCATCAGTATTTCAAGGGCAAACACCAGGCGAAGGGCCAGGCTATATACAGCAGTGTGGGCTATGGTCTGGGCGGTACCATCGGCGGCATTTCAGGCGGCTATGCATTGCAGTATCTGGGTGGTGAGACCACGTTTATGTTGACGGCCATCTACCCCTTGATCGGGTTTCTGGTGGTTGCGTACTGGCTTAAAAATAGCCATGCTAATAGCCATGTTAGACGTTAACTTAATTCCCACTTCAAATCTTATGCGTAGCCTGATCCCCGCTTTTGCAACTCTGTTTGTCCTTGCCTTCAATACTGCTCATGCAGATACGCAGGTCAATGTGGTGGGCCTTTTTACGGGCAAGGCTGTGCTGGTGATCAATAACGGCCAGCCCAAAACATTCTCGGTCGGACAAGTCTCGGCAGAGGGCGTCAAGCTCATTTCAGCAAACAGTCAAAGCGCAGTGCTGGAAATTGAAGGCAAGCGTCGTGAACTGACGATGGGTCAGGGTGTTTCGGTGGGCGGCAGTGCGACTTCTCAAGCTGCCAGCGTGACGCTTTATGCCAACTCGGCAGGGCATCATCTGGCAGAGGGCCAGATCAATGGTGTGCCACTTAAATTCATTGTGGATACAGGTGCCACTTCAATTGCAATGAACAGTGCCGATGCCAGGAAAGCGGGGATTGACTACAAAAAGGGTGAGCAGGTGCCGGTGCATACGGCGAGTGGCAATGTAACCGCCTATCGGGTGATCATCAACACACTTAAAATCGGCCCTGTAGTGTTGCATCAGGTGGAAGGTGTAGTGCTTGAAGGTAGCTCACCAGCGGTCGTGCTACTTGGCATGAGCGCATTGAGCAGACTGGAAATGAAGCGTGAGGGCATCGCCCTCACGTTGATCAAAAAGTACTGATGGATTTTATAGAACCTTGCGTTTGTCGCGCTCTATCAGTGCATATGCGGAATGGTTGTGGATGCTCTCGAAATTTTGGCTTCGACCGCTACGCTTAACTTCGGCTTGTACCGAAGTTAGTCTTCACCTGAACACGGATCAATTTGTATTTCGCTTATCTCGCTCAATAAGCGCATAGGCTGAATGATTATGAATTGATTCAAAGTTCTAGCTACGGCATAACGCACTACGTGCATTAGCCTTCACTGAAATTTCGAGTTTTACGCATTATTTTTCAGCGAGCTTGTTACGTTCGATTAGTGCATAAGCTGAGTGGTTATGGATACTCTCGAAATTTTCAGATTCGACAACGTAGGCATCGATTCTGGGTTCGGCATTCAGTTGAGCCGCTACATCGCGCACCATATCCTCGACGAATTTCGGGTTGTCGTAAGCACGTTCCGTGACGAACTTCTCATCCGGACGCTTGAGCAAACCGTAAAGCTGGCAGGAGGCCTGCTCTTCAACCAGCGAGATCAGGTCCTCGACCCAGATGAAATCATTGATTCGGGCGGTGACGGTCACATGTGAGCGCTGATTGTGCGCGCCGTAATCCGAGATCTTCTTGGAGCATGGACAAAGGCTGGTGACCGGTACCAACACCTTGACCGTGATATCGAACTTGCCTTTCTGTATCTCGCCGATGAACGTCACTTCATAGTCCAGCAGGCTTTGTACGCCGGAGATCGGCGCGGCCTTGTTGACGAAGTAGGGGAAGGTCATCTCGACATGGCCGGATTCAGCTTCTAGGCGCTTCACCATTTCACGCAATATGGTCTCGAAGGATTCGATCGAGATCTCGCGTTCATTCATGTTGAGAATCTCAACAAAGCGTGACATGTGTGTGCCCTTGAAATTGTGCGGCAGGTGCACGTACATGTTGAACATGGCGACGGTATGCTGTACGCCGCCGGTTTTATCCTTGACCTTGACCGGGTGGCGGATGGATTTGATGCCGACCTTGTCTATTGCAAGATGGCGGGTATCGGGCGTGTTCTGTACATCCTCGATGGATGGGGCAGTGGGTTGATTCATGAGCTTCTCGTCTCGATGGGCTACTCAAATAATACTTGAGTATATCACTAGGTTAATTTTTTCTCAATGGAGGCAATGATGCCTTCGCAATTCAGACCGCAGTTGGCCAGCATGGTTTCATGCACGCCATGTTCGATGAATGTGTCCGGCAGACCCAGGCAGAGGGTTTCAACAGTCATGCCCAAGTCCTGCAAGGCTTCCATGACTGCAGCTCCTGCACCGCCGCCGATAACATTTTCCTCTACGGTCACAATCAGTTCATGTCTGCTGGCCAAGTCCTTGATCAAGTCGAGGTCCAGCGGTTTGACAAAGCGCATGTCGGCAACCGTGGCATCCAGCGATTCTGCTGCCTGCAGGGCTGGATATACCATGCTGCCGAAAGCCAGAATGGCGGCTTTTTTGCCTTCGCGCCGTATCAGACCGCGGCCCAGAGGTAATGCTGACATCTTTCCAGCGATGGCAACGCCGGCGCCGTTGCCGCGCGGATAGCGCACGGCGCTGGGTCCATCGTGCTGATAAGCGGTATACAGCATCTGGCGGCATTCGTTTTCGTCGCTGGGTGTCATCACGAGCATGTTTGGAATGCAGCGCAGGTAGCTCAGGTCAAAACTGCCGGCATGAGTCGGGCCGTCCGCACCGACCAGACCGGCACGGTCGATGGCAAAGACAACCGGCAGGTTCTGTAATGCGATATCGTGAATCAGCTGGTCATACGCGCGTTGCAGGAAGGTGGAATAGATTGCCACCACTGGCTTCAGTCCGTCGCAGGCCATGCCTGCGGCGAAAGTCAGTGCATGCTGCTCGGCGATGCCGACGTCGAAGAAGCGCTCCGGATATTTCTCCGCAAAATCATTCAGGCCGGAACCGTCGCACATTGCCGGCGTGATACCGACCAGTCGCTGATCCTGATCGGCCATGTCCACCAGCCATTCGCCGAATACCTGGGTGTAGGTTTTTTTACTGTTGGCGCCGACCGAGTCGCCGTTGCTCGGATCGAACTTGCCGACTCCGTGGTATTTACCCGGATTGTCTTCAGCCGGTTGATAGCCGTGACCCTTCTGCGTCACCACATGCAGGAATTGCGGTCCCTTGAGTTGGCGGATATTGTGCAGCGTAGCGACCAGCGTATCGAGGTCGTGACCGTCTATCGGGCCAATGTAATTGAAGCCGAATTCCTCGAACAGCGTGCTGGGCGTCATCATGCCCTTGACATGCTCTTCCGCGCGTTTGGCGAATTCAAGAACTGGCGGCATCGTTCGTAGCACTTTTTCACCAGAGCGCCACATGCGGTCGTAAAGTTTGCCGGACAACAGTCTGGCCAGGTAATTGTTCAAGGCGCCGACATTGGGCGAGATTGACATGTCGTTGTCGTTGAGGATGACCAGCAGGTTGGCATCCATCGCCCCTGCATTGTTCAATGCCTCGAAAGCCATGCCGGCGGTCATCGCGCCATCACCGATGATGGCCACCGCACGCCTTTCCAGACCCTGCTGCTGGGCGGCGACGGCCATGCCCAGGGCGGCTGAGATTGAAGTGCTGGAGTGTCCGGTGCCGAAGGTGTCATATTCGCTTTCGCTGCGGCGCGGGAAACCGGCGATGCCGTTCGGTTTGCGCAGGGTATTCATGGCCTCGCGTCTGCCAGTCAGTATCTTGTGCGGATAGGTCTGGTGACCTACATCCCACACCAGTCTGTCATCCGGGGTGTCATAGACATAATGTAGCGCGATGGTCAGTTCCACCACGCCCAGGTTGGAAGATAGATGGCCGCCGGTCTGGGCAACGCTTTCGATCAGAAAGGCGCGCAGCTGCCTTGCCAGCTCAGGCAGTTGCTTGCGTTCCAGCTTTCTCAGTTGCTGGGGAGAGTTGATAGTTTCCAGTAATGCGTACATATACGATTCGGCAGAAGATTTTCGGTTGATGGGCGAACTTAATGGTTGCGGTGCATGATGAAGTCAGCGAGCTGGATTAGTCTTCCGGCTTTTTCTCCATAGGGAGAAACCTCGCGGACGGCATTTTCATAGAGCTCCTGAGCCAGGTTTTTTGCGCGGGACAAGCCGAGTATCGTCACATAGGTCGGTTTGTTGCTTTCTGCGTCCTTGCCTGCTGTTTTGCCCAGAGTTGCCGTATCGGCTTCGGTATCCAGAATGTCATCGATGACCTGAAACGCCAGTCCGATGGACTGGGCGTAATGATCGATAGCTTTCACTATTTCAGGCGAGTCGTTATCGGCGCAATGTGCACCCAGCAGGGCGGCTGCGCGTATCAATGCACCAGTCTTGTGGATATGCATGTATTCGAGTTCGGACTGGTTCAGTGAATGTCCGACGCTGGCCAGATCGATGGCTTGGCCGCCCGCCATGCCTCTGGAGCCACTGGCGACAGCAAGCACATGCACCATCCGCAGCTGACGGGCAGCATCCGTGTGCAGGCCGGGCCGGGACAGTAATTGAAACGCAAGGCTTTGCAGCGCATCGCCTACCAGCAGCGCGGTAGCATCATCGTATTGCTTGTGGCAGGAAGGTTTGCCGCGGCGCAGGTCGTCATCGTCCATGCAGGGCATATCGTCGTGCACCAGCGAGTAGGCATGTATCAGTTCGACTGCGCAAGCGGCGACATCGGCCTTCTCCGGCTCGGCGTTACATAATTCAGCTGCAGCATGCGCCAGCAGGGCGCGCACTCTTTTGCCGCCCCCCATGACGGAATAACGCATGGCGGCGTGCAGTCTTTCCGGAGCGATATCGCCGGCTGGTAAGAAATGATCCAGAGCCGATTCCGTGCGCTGCTGAATCCGGCCAGCCCAGTTCTGAAAATCATTCATCTTGATAGGTTTGCAGGATATTGTTTTCGTTTAACAGGCGCACCTGCTGCTCGATGTCTGTCAGAGCCTTCTGGCAGTACTGCAGCAATTCGCTGCCGCGTTGATAGGCCTGCAGTGACTGTTCCAGCGGTAACTGGCCGGCCTCCATTTGCGCGACGATCGCTTCAAGCTCCTTCAGCGCCTGTTCGAAGCCGGGTCGGGACTCTTTCTGTTTTGTCATTGCAATGTTCTCTGGGGATACATGAGGGGCCGACAGCTTGATACATTGGTGCAGCGCCAGGCTGCCGGTTTTCAAGTACGATAGTTTACGCTGTTAGGTGCTTTTGGAGAAACCCCGGGCATCCTGAACAGCCAAGATTGTATGTAAAAACTGATGGATATCTGTCATTTCCTCGTCGCTGACACTATGCGCCATTGGATATTCGCGCCAAGTCAGCGGATACCCCTCAGCCGTCAGCAGTTGCGCAGATGCTTTGGCGGTATGTAACGGGACAATAGTGTCCAGGTCGCCATGCGCCATGAAAATCGGCAGTTGGCGATTTGCCACATGTGCCTCGTCCTGCAAGCGTGTCTTTAGTGGCAGCCAGCTGGAAAGCCCCAATGCACCGGCCAGTGGCTCTGCATGTCGCAAGGCCGTGTGCAAGGCAAGCGCGCCTCCTTGTGAAAAGCCTGCCAGAACGATGCGCTCCGCAGCAATGCCTCTGGCTTTTTCTGCCTCGATCAGCGCTTCGATCTCGCATTGACTTTGCCGGATGCCGGCCTCGTCCTGAGGGCTGTCGGTGTCAAGGCCATAAATATCGTACCAGGCACGCATTTCATAGCCATTGTTGATGGAGACGCGGCGATACGGTGCGTGCGGCAGGATAAAGCGCACCTCCGGAAGTTGGAGTGCATCTGCTATCGGTTCGAAATCGTAGCCGTCCGCTCCCAGTCCGTGGAGCCAGATGACGCTGGCATTGGCGTTAGTGCTGATGCATCGTTCAAGGGTTTCCAACATGTTGGTATCGGGTTTCCGTAGGAGAGTTGATGGGAATTTAACAAATTTTCCCGGCCATGCTGGTTACGGGAGGTTTCGCTACGCTGTTAAAAGCTGGAATTTTGCGATATGCTGCAATAGATTCAGGGAATTACACTAAATCATCACAATAATAATGATTATATGATATGAATCTTCCCGAGTTCATTTCGCGTCACATCATCCGTATCGCGCTCAGTCTGAGCGTCGTCATTTTACTATTGCTGCACGCCAGCGGAGCATTTCAGCTGGGTTTTATCAATCGGCTTGAAAATTTCAGCTATGACGTCCGCCTGAATCTGATGATGCCCGGCACGCTTGATCAGCGGATCGTGATTGTCGATATCGATGAGCGCAGTTTGCAGGAACAGGGTCGCTGGCCTTGGGGGAGGAACAGGCTGGCATTGCTGGTTGACAAGCTGTTCGACGACTACCAGGTTGGCGTGTTGGGTTTTGATGTCGTGTTTGCCGAAAAGGACGAAAGCTCCGGCCTCAAAAGCCTGGAACAGATTCAGCAGCAGCACCTGAAATCCGACGCAGGTTTTGCGCAACTGATTGAACAGTTACGTCCGCAGCTGGATTATGACCAGCTGTTCGCTAACAGCCTGCAGGGCCGCAAGGTGGTGCTGGGCTATTATTTCCGCAATGACGACAACATGGATGGCAGGGTAGGCGTTCTACCTGAACCTTCCTTCATCGAAGGCAGTTTCAAGGGCAAGGACATCGCCTTCATGGAAGCTACAGGCTTCGGCGGCAATCTGGCTGCGCTGCAGCAGGCGGCTACAGCTGCCGGTCATTTCAACCCCGACCCTGATGAAGATGGTATTTCGCGCAGAGTGCCGATGGTCATGAGTCTGGATGGCAATATCTACGAAGCGCTTTCTGTCGCCGTTGCCCGTGTCGCACTGGATGCGCCGAAACTACAGGCAGGTTTTGCCGAAGGCTTGGGAGTGGGTGAGGAGTATGCCGGCCTGGAGTGGCTGCAACTGGGAGACCATCGCATCCCGGTCGATGCGCGGGTGACGGCGTTGATTCCCTATCGCGGTCTGCAGGGCAGCTTCCCCTATGTTTCCGCAACAGATGTGCTGAATGGAAAAACCAGCAAGGAAGTACTGAAGGATCGTATCGTGCTGGTCGGCACTACCGCGCCCGGCCTCATGGATCTGCGTGCCACGCCGGTGCAGAATGTGTATGCCGGGGTGGAAATCCATGCCAATATGATTGCCGGCATTCTTGACCAGAATATCAAGCAACGCCCGGCCTATACACTCGGCGCCGAGTTTGTGCTGCTGTTGCTGACCGGAGTGCTGCTGGCTTTTCTGCTGCCAGCGCTGTCGCCATTGTGGGCAACGCTATCGGCTTTCATTGTTTTGGCCTTGTATGTGACTTTCAATCTGCTGTTATGGCAATCTGCCAATCTGGTGTTGCCGCTCGCCTCCGGCCTGTTCCTGATCGCTGTCATCTATGTGCTGAACATGACTTATGGTTTTTTCATAGAGTCGCGCGGCAAGCGTCAATTGGCCGGGCTGTTTGGACAGTATGTGCCGCCGGAACTGGTAGATGAGATGGCAAAAGATCCTGAGGCCATCAGCCTGGAAGGCGAGAGCCGCGAAATGACCGTGCTGTTTTCGGATGTGCGCGGCTTCACCAATATATCCGAAGGGCTGGATCCGAAACAGCTGACACAGTTGATGAACGAGTTCCTGACACCGATGACGCATGTGATCCATGACAATCGCGGCACCATAGACAAATACATGGGTGATGCCATCATGGCATTCTGGGGCGCGCCCCTGAAAGACCCGCAACATGCGACGCATGCGGTCAGGGCCGGGATGCAAATGCTGGCCAGCCTGAACAGTCTGCAGGCGCAATTCAAGGCGCAGGGCTGGCCCGAGATCAAGATCGGCGTGGGCCTGAACACCGGCCTGATGACGGTGGGCAACATGGGCTCCGAGTTTCGCATGGCTTATACTGTGATGGGTGATGCGGTTAATCTTGGCTCTCGCCTCGAAGGCCTGACCAAGAATTACGGCGTGCAGATGATCGTCAGTGAATTCACGCGGGAAAAGGCGCCGGAATACATTTATCGCGAACTGGATATCGTGCGCGTCAAGGGCAAGGACAGGCCGGTTGTGATCTATGAACCGGTCTGTGCGATTGGCGAAGAAGACAAATCGCTACAGGACGAGCTCAAGTTGTATCGTGAGACACTGAAACTCTACCGGGCGCAGAGTTGGGATCTGGCAGAGATGCAGTTCATCAATCTGCAACAGATGTATCCGCAGCGGCATCTTTATGCCATGTATATTGAACGTATTGCGCATTACCGCCAGAATCCGCCGGACGCCGGCTGGGATGGTGTGTTCACCTTCCAGACCAAATAGACAGGAGCCAGCATGAGGGTCAAAGTACTAGGTTGCAGTGGTGGCATAGGCGGCACATTGAGGACCACCAGTTTTCTGATTGACGAGGATATCCTGATGGATGCGGGCACCGGCGTCGGTGACCTGACCATCGAGCAGTTTCTCAAGATCAATCACATCTTCATCACACATTCGCACCTTGATCACGTTGCCTGCATCCCCTTGCTGGCCGATAGTGTGCTGGGTTTTCGCGACACCCCGATTACGCTCTATGCCACTGCAGAGACCTGGAAGATACTGAAGGAGCACCTGTTCAACTGGAAAATCTGGCCGGATTTCACTGTCATTCCGTCAGAAGAGCATCCATTGCTGGTCTGGCACGAAATCCGGCTGGGTGAGACAGTCAAGTTGGGGGAGCGCAGTTTTACGCCATTGCCAGCCAACCATGTCGTGCCTACCGTCGGTTTTCATCTGGAGGGTCCAAGTGCCAGCATGGTATTCACGGCCGACACCACGACCTGCGATGCACTGTGGCCGGAGGTCAATCGCATCGCCAATCTCAAGTATCTGATTATCGAGACCGCTTTCAGCAATGAGGAGATCGAGCTGGCCAAAGTGTCCAAGCATCTTTGCCCGGCTTTGCTGATTGAAGAACTGGGCAAGCTGGAACATTCGCCGCTACCGCGTATCTACATTACGCACCTGAAACCGGGTGAAGGCGAGGTCATCATGCGTGAAGTCGACCGCGATGCCTACAGATTCAACGCGCGACCGTTGTACAACAGTCATATTTTCGAACTGTAGTACAGGGATTTTCAAGTTGCAGTATATGAAAGCAAATCGTTTGCAGGAACAATAAAAATGTCATCACCGACGATCGAACAACTCATGCAGCTCGCGCCTGTAGCGGTGCTCTCCGAGTCCAGACTCAAGGAGCTGGCCGGTTTATGCTTCATTGAAACCGTCAGCAAAAACCTCGACCCTTTGCGCATGAACATCATGCAGACCGGCGGCCAGTCGCTCTATCTGCTGAAGGGCGACCTTGGCCTGCGTTTTGTTGATGGTGGCAAAAAGATCATGCGCGGCGGCACCCAAGCGGCCAGTCACCCGGTCAACGACGGCAGGCTGAAACTGGTCGATACCATCGCCATTACCGACGTCGACATCCTGCGCATCGATGCCGACCTGCTCGACATCATGCTGACCTGGGATCAGCTTTCCGGTTATGAGCCCCCAACACAGCAAGTTCAGGCCGCGGCCGGTGCGCACAAGCGCCCTGTGGCGGAATGGATGCGTGAAACCGCCACTTTCAGCGCCAACAAGCTGCAAAGCGGGGTGTTCAGCCGCCTGCCCAGCGCCAATATCGAGGAAATGTTCAGGCGCATGGAAGCGTTACCGGTCAAGGCCGGACAGGTTGTCATCACGCAGGGCGCTGAAGGCGATTACTATTATCTGATTGAGCAGGGGCAGGCTATTGTCAGTCGGGTCGATAGCACCACGCAAAAATCAGTGCAGCTAGCCGAGTTGCACGAGGGGGATGCCTTTGGTGAGGAGGCGCTGGTGTCGGACAACAAGCGCAATGCCACTGTCACCATGAAAAGTGATGGCAGTCTGTTGCGATTGAAGAAAAGCGACTTTGTCGAACTGTTGAAGGCGCCCATTGTAAGGCGCGTGGATCAGACGACGGCCGGTGAAAAGATCAGGCGGGGCGCCCAACTGCTCGATGTACGCTTCAGGACTGAATACCAGTACCAGCATCCGCAGGGGGCCATTAGCGCACCATTGCATGAGTTGCGTAGCATCGCGCCTCAATTGGATAAAGGCCGGGAATATATCGTCTATTGCCAGACCGGTCGGCGCAGTTCGGCGGCCGCGTTCATTTTGGCACAGTTCGGGTTTACGGCGTATGTGCTGAGCGGAACAATGGGGTCAGGTCTAGCAAAGTAGCAATTTTATCGCTGCTTCCTCACAACTCTACCCACTGTAGTGAAATGAACTCCATAGTAATCGGCGATTTCCTGATAAGAATAAGCGCCCGTTGCATAAGCCGCCGCAATAGCGGTATTTCTGTCTGGCGCATTATTTGCGATTTGTTGTAACGACAGAGGAGGCGCGCGGCGGTGGGCGACAGGAATTTGCACGTTGTCGCGTTGATTAGCCTTCAAATTGGCTTGCATGCGTTGCACGAATGCGTCGTCGCCCAAAAACACCTGCCCGTTGAGATGCTTCCAGGGCGAGTCCGCATTAATGCCCTCCGCGACAAACTGCGCATAACGCTGTTGCGCGAGAACGCGTTGCTCGGCAAATTGCGCCAACAGACCATCAACTGCCAGCCAAGGTGCCGGGGGCAACAGCCCCATGCTGGCTCGATAACTGCTCCATGCCCAATCAGCAGGGCTGGCGACGATTCCCGCGCGGACGGGATTAAGCACCACGTAGCGCGACAGTTCAAGTAGATGGGATTGGCTGTCGACCAGAATCGCCTTAAAGCGCCCCTGAAACAAATGCCCAACGCGCTGATGCCGCCGATTGCTGGTCTGGGTATATACCCCGTTGAGCTGACGCATGCCTTTGGATAAATTCCCGTCGGGAGTTTGGATAAGCAAATGATAGTGGTTATCCATCAGGCACCATGCATAACACAACCAGTTGAACTGGTCGATCACCTGTTCCAGTATCTGCAGGAATGCTTGCCTGTCCTCGGTATCTTCAAAAATATCCTCGCGCCGATCGCCGCGCGCGGTGACGTGATACAGGGCGTTGGGAAATTCTATGCGGGCTGGACGTGACATGAGAGGGAGTATGACAGGGGTGGTGCTACATTGCTAGACCTGACCCCTTGGGGCCCGAGACATGAGATGGAGTGTGCAGGGGTGGTGCTACATTGCTAGACCTGACCCCTTGGGCTGCATGTAAACAAAAAGAGCACCTCCATTACCGGAGGCGCTCTTTTTTTGCTGCTGCTGATGGCTTAATTAAACGCCTGGGCAGGTTTTTGGTGCGTATTTAGCTGCCGAACTAGATGCACAAGTCCAAACACCAGTACCTGCATCGCGAGTCCAAGTAATTGTATTACCAAGAACTTGAGTCGGTGCATTCAGAATTGTGCATGTGATTGTTGTTGCATCGACTGCAATTGTGCAGTTCCCAGTTGTTGCTTGCAGGCCGATATCGGCTGGGAGTGCAGGGTCAGTGCCTTCACCCAACAGCAATTCAAAAGCGGTTTTACCGCCGGAGATTTCAGCCAGACCTGCTGCCACCTTGGCTTTTGCTTGATAGTCGGAATAAGCCGGAATAGCCACTGCAGCCAAAATACCAATAATCGCAACAACGATCATCAGTTCGATCAAGGTAAAGCCTTTTTGGACTTGTTTCATCATATTTCCCCTATTAAAAAATGGATGGTTGCACACGGAAAACCGGGAGCGAAAAATCGGTGCAACGTAAGCAGAATTGAGCAATTGCTGTGCCAACCCTGCTTTTATCTTTCGCACACGAGTCAAAGCTTAGTCTATAGGTTTGAAAACGGAAACCCTTCTAAGGTATGGTTGCGAAACATTGACAAAAATTGTCAGTATTCCGGCAGTGTTGTGCTGAGTTTCGACAGATAAGCTTGATGTTCTCGCGGCTATTGAATCAGGCGCAATAAAAAAGCCTCTGTCGAGGCTTCTTTATTGCCGTATGGCAGTGCCGATTACTTGCCTTCAGCGGCTTTTTTCAGACCTTCCAAGCCTGCGTCTACCAGATCAGTGGCTGCTTTCAATGCGCTTTCATCATCCTGACCTTCAGGGATTGGCGGATTGAGTTTGTAAACGCGATAGAAACGTGCGACCCATTGAACGGTTGTTTCACCTGCGTTCGGGCCAGCCTTGACGGTCATGAATGAGTTGTAGTCGGCTACTGGTAGAGAGCCTTCAACGATCTCGTAACGCATTTTCATGGACTGGTCATCAGCGTCGCGCAATTTTTCTTTCGATGTGCCTCCTGACTTGAAAGTCAGTGTACGGAAAGTGTCTTCGCCCTTTTTTTCCACCTTGCTGCTGGCGACATTGGGATGCCATTTGTGCATGTTGCCGAAGTCCTTGACCATGGCCCAGACTTTTTCAGGTTCTGCCTTGATGGTGACGGATTTGTCCACTTTTTGCGGTGACGGGCCGTGCGCCATGGCGGTGAGTGGCAGGACTGCAAGTGCAAGTAGTGCGAAAATCTTTTTCATACGAGTTTCTCCATTCCTATTATAAAAACAATAAACGACTTCTTATTCACGAATTGAATCGGAATTCATTAACAACACCATCTGCGTCAACGCTTTTAATCCTGACCATTGAGGATGAAACGTCCGAACGCGCGACTTTGTTGACCGGTTTTGATGGTATCAACAACTTTGTGGGTGCTGGCATCAATCACGGTGACTGCATCATCTGACCAGCTGGCGACATAAACGCGCTGTGAGACCATATCAAAATCGATGCCTTCTGGAAAGCCGCCTGTTTCAATGGTCGAGATGACCTTGCGTGATTCGGCATCGATCACGGAGACACTGTCATCCTGTGTGTTTGTGACAAATATGGTTTTGCTGTCCGGACTGATGGCTGCACAGTAGGGGCGTGTGCCGACCTCGATCTTGTGCGTCTCGCCGCTGGCCAGCTCGATGACCGATACACTGTCTTCATAGACATTGACTGCATACAAGTGGCGGCCATCCGGACTGATACTGATGCCGAACGGGTGAGCGCCCACCGGGATGCGGGAGGTGAGAGTCATGCTCTGTGTGTCGATGATACCGATATCGTCGCTGTCACGATTGCTGACATACAGCGTCTTGCCATCGGGGCTGATGGCAAGACCGGCGGGCGCCTTGCCGATACTGACTTTGCGTTGCTGGTTGAAATCCTGTGTGCTGATGGCGATCACGCTGTCCAGATACCAGTCGGCAACGTAGAGCGTATCACCGTTTGGTGAAACAGCGACGGCTACCGGGGAACCGGTCAGCTGGATTTCATCGAGCACGACATTGCGTTGGCTGTCGATGACTGAGATGGACTGGCTTTCCACATTGGAAACGAACACGCGTTGAATTTGTTTGGATACCGCCACACCTACCGGGCCTTTGCCGACGGCGATGGTTGCAATCACCTTGTGGCTGCCGAGGTCGATCACGCTGACATCATGGCTGCCCTGATTGGTGATATAGGCGTAATCATTGGCCAGCCCCGGTCTGGATAAGGCGAGTAGTGCAATAAAACAGCCGGCAATGAGGATTTTTGATTTCAAGAAGATTGGCTTAAAGGGTGGTTGGTGGCGCGTTAAAAACGCGGGTTGGCGGTTTATGGTTGACTTCGAAGTATAAGCGTCGGCGCCAAATAGCGTCAAGGCGGTATAACTCCCGACAATGAATGGCCTCTATCAATAAAAGGTGAAATATGAAAAAATAAGACCAAACTTTTAAGGTCTTTTTATCATGTTAGATCGCGATGGATATCGACCTAATGTAGGCATTATTTTATGCAACGCCAGCAACAAGGTATTTTGGGGCAAACGTATCCGGGAGCATTCCTGGCAATTTCCACAAGGTGGTATCAAGCACGGCGAGACGCCTGAGCAGGCAATGTACCGTGAATTGATGGAAGAAGTCGGTTTGCGTCCGGAGCATGTCAAAATACTCGGCCGTACCAGGGATTGGTTACGCTACGACGTGCCAACCAACTGGATCAAGCGGGAATGGCGCGGCAGCTACAGAGGTCAGAAGCAGATTTGGTTCCTGTTACGTATGGTAGGGCGCGATACGGATGTTTCCCTGCGCGCAACTGCGCACCCGGAATTCGACGCGTGGCGCTGGAATGAGTACTGGGTGCCGCTGGAGAGTGTGATCGAGTTCAAGCGTGACGTTTACCGTATGGCGCTGAATGAGTTGTCGCATCATCTCAATCAAGATCATCCGCGCCGCAATGTGAACAAGCCGGTGGCTGAAACCCGGCAGGTGAGTTAATTATCTGTTAACGCATTCTGTGGGTTCATTTTGGACCAAGCCATGGCTAGTTTGACATGGCTTCGCCGAGGCGGACAGCCTTGCCGGCAGACCACTGCGGATTGAAGTCCAGCTTGCCGGCCGGGAATAGCATGACAATGGTGGAACCCAGCAGGAAGCGCCCCATCTCATCGCCCTGTCGTAAGACAATGTTCTGTTCATCATAGCGCCAGCTTCGCACGGTTCCTGCCCGTAACGGGTTGACGATGCCATGCCATGTAGTGGCCATACTGCCGACGATGGTAGCGCCAACCAGTACCAGCACAAAGCTGCCGGTTTCTTCAGACTCGAATTCACAGACGACGCGTTCATTGCGGGCGAACAGGCCGGGTACGCCCGCAGCGGTTACCGGATTGACCGAGAACAGGTCACCCGGAACGTAATGCATGCTTTTCAGTCGGCCGTCGCACGGCATGTGGATGCGATGGTAATCCCTGGGGCTTAAATACAGTGTGGCGAAACTGCCGTCCTTGAACTTATCGGCCAGTACGGTGTTGCCGGCAAGCAGGGCTATAGTTGAATACTGATGTCCTTTGGCCTGGAAGATCTGGCCGTTTCTAATAGCACCGAACTGACTGATAGCGCCATCCACCGGACAGATAAAATCCGCACTGGCGATGGGTCTTGCATCGGTGCGCAGGGCGCGGGTGAAAAAGTCATTGAAGGTTTTGTAGCTGCCGATATCCGGCTCGGCTGCTTCAGCCATGTTGACACCATAGCGGGCAACGAACCAGCGAATGACCGCCGTAGTCAGCCGGCCGGTTTTCGCATTGGCGAATTTTCCGGCAAGTATGGTGATTGTCTGTTTCGGCAGGCAATACTGAATGATGACGGCAAGACGTTTATGCACAAGGGCCTCGATCGGAAATTATCGGATGACTTATTATATGGAGAGATTGACTGATAAAAAAAGGGCAGGACGTTGTACGTCTTGCCCTTTTAGTTTCAAGGCTTATTGATTTGTTCTTGGCAGATTAGTTCTTGGATTGATCGACCAGTTTGTTCTTGGCGATCCACGGCATCATGGAACGCAACTTGCCGCCGACCTGTTCGATCGGGTGTGCTGCATTCAAGCGACGGCGTGCAGTCATTTCCGGATAGCCGGTGCGGCCTTCGAGAATGAATTTCTTCGCGTATTCGCCGTTCTGGATGGACTTCAAGGCCTCCTTCATTGCCCAACGGGATTCGTCATTGATGACTTGCGGGCCAGTGACGTATTCGCCGTATTCGGCATTGTTGGAGATGGAGTAGTTCATGTTGGCGATACCGCCTTCGTACATGAGGTCGACGATCAGTTTCAGTTCGTGCAGGCATTCGAAGTAGGCCATTTCCGGAGCATAGCCGGCTTCAACCAAGGTTTCGAAACCGGCCTTGACCAGTTCGACCGCACCGCCGCAAAGTACTGCCTGTTCGCCGAACAGGTCGGTTTCGGTTTCTTCACGGAAGTCGGTCTCAATGACGCCACCCTTGGTGCCGCCGTTGGCTGCAGCGTAGGACAGTGCGATGTCCTTGGCTTTACCGGAAGCATCCTGATAGACAGCGATCAGTGAAGGTACGCCGCCGCCCTTGAGGTACTCGGAACGTACGGTGTGACCCGGGCCTTTCGGCGCGATCATGATGACATCGACATCCTTGCTCGGCACGATCTGGTTGTAATGGATATTGAAGCCGTGAGCGAAAGCCAGTGCGGCACCCTTCTTCAGGTTGGGTGCAACTTCGGCTTCGTAGATGCCGGCCATGTTTTCGTCCGGCAGCAGGATCATGACAACATCGGCGTTTTTTACAGCATCGCCGATTTCTGCCACTTTGTGGCCGGCGTTTTCAGCCTTGGACCAGGAGCTGCCGCTCTTGCGCAGGCCGACAGTCACACTGACGCCGGAGTCCTTCAGGTTTTGCGCATGGGCATGACCTTGTGAGCCATAGCCGACGATGGTCACGTTCAGCTTCTTGATGATGGATAGGTCTGCGTCTTTGTCGTAATAAACTTTCATGGGGTTTCCTTAGTTCAATCTTTAAAAATAGTGATGGTTCTATACTTTGAGAATGCGGTCGCCGCGGCCGATGCCGGAGGCGCCGGTTCGTACGGTTTCCAGAATGGCGCTTTTGTCGAGCGCTTCAAGAAAGGCATCCAGCTTGGAGCTGGAGCCGGTGACCTCGATCGTGTAGCTGCCATCTGCCACATCGATGATCCGGCCGCGGAAGATGTCGCACATCCGTTTCATTTCATCGCGAAAAATGCCGGTCGCCTTGACCTTGACCAGCATCAGTTCGCGTTCGATATAACGCCCGTCATTCAGGTCCAGCACTTTGACCACATCGACCAGCTTGTTGAGCTGTTTGATGATCTGCTCGATCACTTCCTCCGATCCGGAAGTGACGATGGTCATGCGTGACAGCGTGGCATCTTCGGTGGGCGCCACGGTCAGAGATTCGATATTGTAGGCACGTGCCGAGAACAGGCCGGCAACGCGTGACAATGCGCCGGATTCGTTTTCCATCAGCAGCGAAATGATATGTTTCATATTATTCGTCCCCTGCCAGTATCATTTCCGACAAGCCCTTGCCGTTCGGAACCATGGGGAATACGTTTTCCTTCTGGTCGGTAATGAAGTTCATGAAAACAAAGCGGTCTTTCATGTCGAAGGCATCTTTCAGCGCACCTTCCACATCGGCCGGATTGACGATATTCATGCCAACGTGACCATAGGATTCGGCCAGCTTGACGAAGTCGGGCAGGCTGTCCATATAGGATTCCGAATAGCGGTTCTCGTAGAAGAATTCCTGCCATTGACGCACCATACCGAGGTAGCGGTTGTTCAGCAGGATGACCTTGATCGGCAGTCTGAACTGATGACAGGTTGAGAGCTCCTGAATATTCATCTGGATGCTGCCCTCGCCGGTGATGCAGGCGACCTGCGCCGTGGGGTCGGCTAGCTGGCAGCCCATGGCATACGGCAGGCCGACACCCATGGTGCCGAGGCCACCGGAGTTGATCCAGCGGCGCGGCTTGTCGAACTTGTAGTATTGCGCCGCCCACATCTGGTGCTGGCCAACGTCGGAAGTCACATAGGCGTCGCCCTTGGTGACTTCCCAAAGTTTTTCGATGACGTACTGCGGCTTGATGACCTCCGTGCTGGTCTTGTAGACCAGCGATTTCTTTTCGCGCCAGATATCGATTTGCTGCCACCAGGATTTGATGTCGCCAGCATCCGGAGTCCTGGTCTCGGCGATCAGCAACTCGTTCATCTCTGCCAGCACGGATTTGACGTGGCCGACGATGGGTACGTCAATCTTGACGCGCTTGGAGATGGAGGAGGGATCGACATCGACATGGATGATGGTGCGGTCCTTGCTGAAGAAGTGGCCTGGGTTGCCAATGACGCGGTCGTCAAAGCGTGCGCCGACGGCGAGCAGCACGTCGCAGTTCTGCATCGCCATATTGGCTTCGTAGGTGCCATGCATGCCAAGCATGCCAAGGAACTGATTGTCCGTAGACGGATAGCCGCCCAAGCCCATCAGTGTGTTGGTCACCGGGTAGCCGAGCTTGCGTGCAAGCTGGACCAGTTCTTCCGCAGCGTTGCCGAGCACCACGCCGCCACCGGTGTAGATCATGGGGCGTTTGGCTTCCAGCAGTAGTTTGACTGCCTTTTTGATCTGGCCGGAATGGCCTTTCATGATCGGCGTGTACGAGCGCATCTCCACAGAGGCTGGATACTCGAACTTGGCGAAGTGCGCCGTGATGTCTTTTGGAATGTCGACAACTACAGGGCCGGGGCGGCCGGTGGCGGCGATATAAAACGCCTTCTTGATGGTCGCGGCAATATCCTTGACATCCTTCACCAGGAAGTTGTGTTTTACGCAAGGACGTGTAATGCCGACCATATCGACTTCCTGGAATGCGTCCATGCCGATGGCTGGCGCAGGAACCTGGCCGCTGATGACGACCAGCGGGATGGAGTCCATATAGGCTGTGGCGATGCCGGTGATCGCGTTGGTTGCGCCGGGGCCGGAGGTGACGAGCGCTACACCGACTTCGCCGGTGGCACGCGCAAAGGCGTCCGCTGCGTGAACTGCAGCCTGTTCGTGACGCACCAGGATGTGTTTGAAGGCATCCTGTTTGAAAATTTCATCGTAGATGTGTAGAACCGCACCTCCAGGATAGCCAAAAACGAACTTGACTTTCTCTTCCTGCAGGCAACGAATGAGAATTTCAGCACCTGAAATCTGGTGAGAGTGTGGCGAGGTCCGGTCTTCCATATAGTGCTTGTTTTTACTGAGGATTATTGAACCCTAAACAGTAACTGCTTGCATGATTTTGGTCAAGGCTAAATCCTTACGGAATCATGCGGTCAGAGTGCGGAATTGCCGATGTGAGAAGTCTGTTTTTCTTGCCTAATCAAGGGGGGAGGGGGCAACCTTGAGCAATTCTTCAATCGTGGTGATGCCTGCCGCAACTTTTTCTGCGCCATTAATCATCAAGGGCACCATGCCTTCACGATGGGCAGTGGCACGAATGGCAGCGAGGTCTGCATTCTGTGAGATCAACTTCTTGATGGCGGGGCTGATTGTCAGCATCTCATAGATGCCGCTTCGGCCGCGATAACCTGTCATTCTGCATTCAAGGCAGCCAACCGCCTTTTGAATCTGGTTGGGTTTGGCGATTTTCCAGGGACTGACCAATGCATCCCAGGTTGCCTGGTCGATGTCCGCCGATTCCTTGCAGTGCGGGCAAAGTGTGCGTACCAGGCGCTGGGCCATGATGCCGATCACAGTGGAGTTGATCAGGTAGAACGGCACATGCAGATCGAGCAGGCGGGTGATGGAAGAGGGTGCATCATTGGTGTGCAGGGTTGAGAGTACCAGATGGCCGGTCAATGCCGCCTGGGTTGCCATCTCGGCAGTTTCGCCGTCGCGGATTTCGCCGACCATGATGATGTCCGGATCCTGGCGCAGCAAGGTGCGGATGCCGTCGGAGAAGGTCAGGTCGATGTTTTGTTGTACCTGCATCTGATTGAAGGCGGGTTCGACCATTTCAATCGGGTCTTCTACTGAGCAGACATTGACTTCCTCTGTCGCTAATTGCTTCAGCGTTGAATAGAGGGTTGTCGTTTTGCCGGAACCGGTGGGCCCGGTGACCAGGATGATGCCGTTCGGGTTGGCCGTCCACTCCTTCCATAGCGCATCCTGTGCTTTTGAGAAGCCCAGCTGGATGAAGTCCTTGACCAGATTCTCCGGTGTGAAAATACGCATCACCAGTTTTTCGCCGAAAGCGGTCGGCATGGTCGACAGCCGCAATTCGATTTCCTGGCCTTCTGCCGACAGCGTTTTGATGCGTCCGTCCTGCGGCCGGCGTTTTTCCACCATGTCCATGCGACCGAGCAGTTTGATGCGGCTGGTGATGGCGTTCATGATGGTGGAGGGCAGTTGGTAGACCTGATGCAGGATGCCGTCGATGCGGAAGCGTATCAGGCCGATGTTGCGGCGTGGTTCCAGATGGATGTCGCTGGCGCGCTGTTCGAAGGCATATTTGAACAGCCAGTCGACGATGTTGACGATATGCTGCTCGTTGGCATCCAGGTTCTTGCTGTTGCCGAGTTCGACCAGTTGTTCGAAATTCTGCACACCGACGATCTGGCCGGCTTTTGCATTGCCGGCCAGATTGATGGAGTTGGCCAGATTGTAGATTTCAGGCAGATAGCGGTTGATTTCAAGCGGATTGGTGACGACCAGTTTGATCTTCATGCTCAGCGCACGCTCCAGATCGGGCACCCATTCGGTCTGGAAAGGTTCTGCAGTGGCGATGGTCGCTACGTTGCCCTGCACCTTGACCGGCATGATCTTCAGGCGTTCGGCATAGGCTTTGGAGATGATCTGGGCGACCGATCCGAAATCGAGCTTGAGCGGGTCAACGTGGTAGTAATCGAGTCCGGCACGGCTAGCCAGCCAGACCGTCAATGACTCGACGGTTAGCGGCTTGTTTTCTGCTGCGAGGTTTTTCCACTGTTGTTCACCCACGACGACCAGCGGATGCAGGTTGGAGCGGTCGAGTTTGCGGTCCTTGTAGAGTTTCTCCGCCTGGGATTTTTCGACCATGCCATCATTCACCAGCATGCGAAGCACATCGCCCAGTGTCAGGCGACCTTGCAGGGTGATTACGGGGTTCGCTTTGGCCATGCGCTACCTTACTCGAAACGCATGGAGAGGTCGATAGCCCGCAGGTCTTTGGTCAGGTGACCTATCGAGATGCGGTCGACGCCGGTCAGTGCAACTGTGCGTACGTTATCGATGCTGATGCCGCCCGATGCTTCAAGGATGGCGCGGCCTTGATTGATTTTGACCGCTTCCGCCATGTCCGAGTGGCTGAAGTTGTCCAGCAGGATGGAAGTCGCGCCGGCATCCAACGCGGTTTGCAAGTCCTGCAGGTTTTCCACTTCGATCTGAATCGGAATGTTTTCGACGAGCTGTCTGGCCTTGGTCAGTGCCTGCGCAATGCCGCCGGCTGCCGCAATATGGTTTTCCTTGATCAGGATACCGTCATAGAGACCCAGTCTCTGATTCTGACCGCCGCCCACAAGCACGGCGTATTTCTGGGCAAGCCTGAGTCCGGGCAGGGTTTTACGCGTATCGAGAATGGCGCAGCGGCAGCTTTTGACGGCATCGACGAATTTCCGGGTTTCAGTTGCGGTCGCCGACAGTGTCTGCAGGAAGTTCAACGCGCAACGTTCGGCGCTCAACATGGCGCGGGCGTGGCCGGAGATGCTGACCAGTTGCTGACCCGGCCGGACAGTGTCGCCTTCGCTGACCTGCCAGTCGATCCGAATGCCAGGGTCCAGTTGTGTGAAGCAGGTCTGCGCCCAGGGCAGGCCGCAGATTACGGCCTGCTCACGACTGATGATGCTGGCGCGGGCACTTTGTTTCGCCGGAATCAGCCTGGCCGTGTGGTCGCCGGAGAAACCGGCAGAACCAATGTCCTCGCGCAATGCTCCAAGCACATTATCCAGCATGGCCTGTTGCAATCTCTGCAAATCGGCGCCTGTCATGCGAGCGTGAAATAAGGAAGGATTCATGAATTACATTATAATGCAGGCCAGTACTTACCGTATTCAATTACCCGTATTCAATTAACTGACGATATCCGCCAATCATGAAGCTACTCTATTCCCTTACCAGCCCATACGCCAGAAAAGTGCGCGTTGTTGCGGCGGAAAAGCGCATTGAAATCGAGATGCTGAAAGTGGCGTTGGCGGACCCGGACTGTCCGGTCATACATCACAATCCATTGGGCAAGATCCCGGTGCTGATTCTGGATGATGGTGAGAGCCTGTTTGATTCGCGCGTGATCGTCGAGTACCTGGACAACCGTACGCCGCTGGCTCGGCTGATTCCACAGGAGCACTCGGCAAAAATCTGGGTGCGACGCTGGGAGGCGCTGGCGGATGGCGTCTGCGATGCGGCGATCATTGCCAGACAGGAAGCGGCGCGTACGGAGAACCTGCGCGACCCGGCCGTGATCGAGAAACAGATGGGCAAGGTGACACGTGGCCTGACCCAACTGAATGCCGAGCTGGGCGATAACAAGTGGTGTGTTGACGATACGTTCAGTCTCGCCGACATTTCCCTTGGCTGCTTGCTGGGCTGGCTCGATCTGCGCTATGCCGGCATGGACTGGCGCGATGCGTATCCCAATCTGGCCCGGCATTTCGAGGAGATGATGAAACGGTCCTCGTTCAGTGAGAGCGTGCCGCCTGCCAATTGAGCGGTCAGATGATTACACAGTAGCTGACTAATCAGGTGCTGCGTAATCAGATGGCGCTGGTGATGATGCCGCCGCCGAGACAGACGCTGCTCTCGTAGATGACGACCGATTGTCCCGGTGTTACTGCCCATTGCGGTTGACCGAAACGCACTTCCACTTCATCCCCCTCAAGACGATCAATCTCGCAAGGCGCATCCGGTTGGCGATAACGCGTCTTGGCGGCATAGACCCAGTGCGTTTCCGGATTCCTGCCGGCGATCCAGTGCAACTGGCTGGCAACCAGTCCATCGTTGAGTAGCAATGGATGTTCATGGCCCTGCACCACAATCAGCACGTTCTTTTCCATATCCTTGCCGGCGACGAACCACGGCTCGCCGCTGCTGCTGCGTGAGCCGCCGATCCCTAAACCCTGGCGTTGACCGATGGTGTAATACATCAGGCCTTCATGCGGGCCGACCACTTTGCCATCCGGCGTCTGCATCTCGCCGGGCTCCCGTGGCAGATAGCGGTTGAGGAATTCGCGGAACGGACGTTCGCCGATGAAGCAGATGCCGGTGGAATCCTTCTTCTCGCTGGTCGGCAGTTGCGCCTGGCGGGCGATATCGCGGATTTCGCGTTTGAGCAGATGACCGAGCGGGAACAGGGTTTTCGACAGTTGCGCCTGATTCAGGCGATAGAGGAAATAGCTTTGATCTTTGCCGCCGTCTTCGCCTTTCATCAGCTGGAACAATCCGTCCTTCTCTCGCACCTGGGCATAATGGCCGGTAGCGATGAGATCGGCACCCAAGCCCATGGCGTGGTCGAGGAACGCCTTGAACTTGATTTCGGCATTGCACAGGATGTCCGGATTGGGCGTGCGGCCAGCCTGGTATTCCTGCAGGAAATTGGCGAACACCCGATCCTTGTATTCCTTGCTGAAATTGACCGCTTCGATCTCGATGCCGATCTTGTCGGCGACCGAGACGGCGTCGATCAGATCCTGTTTGGATGAGCAATATTCATCGGTGTCGTCATCTTCCCAGTTCTTCATGAACAGGCCGACGACTTCATAGCCCTGTTGCTTAAGCAGCAAGGCCGCTACGGATGAATCGACTCCGCCGGACATGCCGACGACTACTCTTTTGGTTTTCATAGGTGTGTCAATACGCTCAATGGGAAACGTTGTCCTGCCAGATAATGTTCTATGCAAGTAAGCACTTGCGGGCTTCTGTGTATTGCCTGCGTTGCGCGAATCTCGTCGGCACTCATCCAGACTGCGCGCAGTATGCCGTCATCCAGCTTTTGTGCTGGCCGGTGATTGCCCGCATGGCCGATAAATGCAAAGCGCAGATAGGTGAGGTCTCTGCCGGGGTGGCGCCAATGATAAATGCCGAGCAGGTATTCGGGTCCGAAGTCGTAAGCGGTTTCCTCATTTGTCTCGCGAATGGCCGCTTCGATCAGCGTCTCACCTTTCTCCAGGTGCCCTGCCGGCTGATTGAGCCGGATACCGTCTGTCGTTTCTTCTTCAACCAGCAGAAACCTGCCATCTTCTTCGATGACGGCGGCTACAGTGGTGTTGGGTTTCCAGATCATGTCGGGTGTCGGGCTGCAAAGCGTCTATTTTACCCTGCCGAACCGGAGTTACGCCAACCTGGGGAACAATCCCTGCAGCCCGTGTGCGATGAACTCGACCGCCATCGCGGCCAGAATCAGACCCATGAGGCGGGTGACGACATTGATACCGATGGTGCCCATACGCGCGGCGATGGTGGTGGATAGGCTCAATGCCAGCCAGACGATCAGGCAGATGACGCCGATCGGAATGACCAGTGAAAACTGGCTGAGCAGCCCCGGATTCTGTTGCGCGGCGATGATCATGCTGCTGATGGCGCCGGGCCCGGCCAGCAAGGGGATGCTCAATGGGACGATGGCGATCGCTTCGCGGTCCGATACGGCTTCGGCTTCCTCTTTGGTCTGCCTGGCTTCGCTCAATTTGCCGTGCATCATCGAGATGGCGATCAGCATCAGCAGGATGCCGCCGCCCACTTCAAAGGATGGGATGCTGATGCCAAAGAAGGCGAGAATCTTGTCACCGAGCATGGCGGAAATTGCAAGGACCAGAAATACGGTGAAGGCGACGATCTTGGCGATGCGTCTTCTATCGTGCGTGGACCAGCCCTCGGTTGCGCCTATAAATATCGGTACGGTGCCGATCGGGTTGACGATGGCAAAGAGTGCGATGCCGATTTTGAACAAATAAGCCCATTCGAGCATAGGTGAAATCTTTCAGTTTGGGTATTATCGGTCTTGCCCTGACCATTCTAAGTGACTTCGGCTGAAACGTCATACGCATCATCCTGAAATCCTCAGTTGACCGCTTGTATATTGCTTTAACTTTATGACTATTCGAAACATTTTGAGATACCCAACGCTCCCCCTTCAGGTGAGAACGCTACGAGGTGGAGTGTACGTTTTTCCGGACGCATGGCGGCGTTGCAACTCGTTGGAAGGGAATAACCATTCCGCCTCGTTGCGCCTTGCCCTGCACCCGGAAAAACGTACACTCCACCACGTCCAACTGAGGATTTCAGGATCATGAAAAACGCAATTTATCTGGCATCACAATCTCCACGGCGCAAAGAGATATTGCAACAGCTGGGCTTGCACAGCATCGTGCTGCCTTCTGATGTGGACGAGTCTTTGCGTGCCGGAGAGCTGGCAGAGGCGTATGTGGTACGCCTGGCGCATGAGAAGGCATTGATGTGCCGGCAGGCGTTGCTGCGCGATAGCAAGCCGATGTTGCCGATCGTCGCTGCGGATACCACGGTCTGTGTCGATGGTGCAATCCTCGGCAAGCCGGAAAATGAACAAGATGCCTGCAATATGCTCAAAAGCCTGTCGGGCCGGTGTCATGAAGTGCATACTGCGGTGGCTGTTGCTAGCGCGGATGTGATTGAAACGGCACTGTCGACTACACACGTTGAGATGGCGACGTTGTCTGACGCCGATATCCGGGCTTATATCGCCAGCGGCGAACCGCACGACAAAGCCGGCGGCTATGGTATCCAGGGCCTGGCCGGTATCTTCATCAAGTCCATTTCCGGCAGTTATTCCGGTGTGATGGGGCTGCCGGTCTTCGAGACGGCACAACTTTTAAGAAATGCAGGAATCGAGTTATTGAAACATGAGTGAAGAGATTCTGATCAATGTAACACCGCAGGAAACCCGCGTGGCAATCATGGAGCAGGGTGTCGTGCAGGAGTTGCATATCGAACGCAATGGCTCCCTTGGGCTGGTCGGTAATATCTACAAGGGCGCGGTCTGCCGGGTATTGCCTGGCATGCAGTCGGCTTTTGTTGAGATTGGTCTACAGCGTGCCGCATTTTTGCATGTGGCCGATATGCTGGAATGCAGTGGGGCGGATTGCGAAAAGACCATACAGGAGGTATTGCAGGAAGGGCAGCCGCTGATCGTGCAGGTGATCAAGGAGCCGATAGGCGCCAAGGGCGCGCGGCTGACAACGCAGATCAGCATTGCCGGGCGTTTTCTGGTCTATCTGCCGCAACAGGAGCATATCGGTGTTTCGCAGCGGATAGAGGACGAGGCCGAACGCGAACTGCTGCGTGACCGACTGCTCAAGTTGCTGCCCGAGGATAGAAAGGGCGGCTACATCATACGCACCATGTCAGAAACGGCGAGCGATGAAGAATTGCTGGCCGATATCGATTACCTGCAAAAAGTCTGGCGCAATATCCGCGAATCCAGCCAGACGGCGGCCAATCGCTCGCTGGTGTTTCAGGATCTGAATCTGCCCATGCGCGTCCTGCGCGATGTGGTCAGTGCTGATACCGACCGCATTCTGGTGGATTCGCGTGAAACCTGCGAGAAGCTGGTGGAATTTGGCGAACAGTATGCGCAACGCGCGGTGCAGCGTTTGGAACATTATCAGGGCGTGCGTCCGCTGTTCGACATGTATAACGTCGAAAACGAGATCCGCAAGGCCATGGCGCGCAAGGTCGAGATGAAGTCCGGCGGTTATCTGATCTTCGATCAGACCGAGGCCTTGACGACGGTCGATGTCAACACCGGCAGTTTCGTCAACGGCAAATCGCTGTCCGATACCATCTTCAAGACCAATTTGGAGGCGGCGCAGTGTATCGCAAGACAGCTGCGACTGAGAAACCTGGGCGGTATCATCATCATTGATTTTATCGACATGGATGAGGACGAGCAGCGTGCCGCCGTAATGGAGGAACTGAACAGCAAACTGGCCAGAGACCGGGCGCGTACATGGGTCAGCGGATTTTCGGTGCTGGGTCTGGTGGAAATGACACGAAAACGCACGCGTGAAAGTTTGGCGCATATGCTGTGCGAGCCTTGCGCGGCGTGCCAGGGACGCGGCGAACTGAAGACCGCACAGACCGTATGCTATGAGATTCTGCGCGAACTGCTGCGCCATGCGCGGCAGTTCAGCGCGCGTGAGTTCCGCGTCATCGCTTCGCCTAAAGTAATCGACCTGCTGATGGATGAGGAATCACAGAGCTTGGCCAATCTATCGGACTTCATCGGCAAGCCGGTGTCTCTGCAGGCAGACCTGCAATATACGCAGGAGTCGTTTGAAATCGTGCTCATGTAGGTTGTAAAGTCTGCTGGCGCCAGCATCAGGCCGCTACGGCCGGACCTGCCGGTACTGTCATGTTTCGCGGTTTTGCATCCTGCATCAGTTTCAGTAGCAGCTTGTCCAGCATCGCGCTTTGTGCCTGTAGCGATGTTAGATTATTCTCGAGTGCCTTGATATTGTTTTGCAGTTCATCGGCATTCTGGTGGATCTGCATCAGGGATTTGCTGCGTTTATCCAGATTTTCCTTGTGTTCATCAATCTGTTGCCGAAGCGGTGCCAGCACATTCTTCAGCCAGTTTTGCGTCTGTTTACAGGTGTCGGCGAAAATCACTTCAACCTGGCGCCCCAGACTCATGAAGAACTTTCTGATGAGAAAATGTTTTTCTGTCATGACATTAACCGGGTCGCGGCAAAAAGCCTCCGTGATCTTCTCCAGCGCGGCCATGCGCTTCGTGAACTCCGACATGTCCAGTCTGGGCGGGATGCGCGCTTCGAATTGATGACGGTTGGCAAACAGCTGATAAAGCTGCTCTGCCTGTTGCTGGATATTGCTGCCCATCCCGTTGATTTCTTCTGCCAACTGTCTGGTCTGCTGCATCAGTTTCCTGATGCTGCGATTCAGGCCGACAGTGCTCCAGCTGTCACCGATTTCACGTTTGCTCTCCGCCAGTAGTATCTGCAGATTCTCCTGCTCCAGTAGCCCCAGCAGTTGCTTGCCCAGGCCTGAGATCGTATTGCTGCCCTGGTTGAAGGTGACGACCGAGGCGTCGTAATGTTTGCGGCTCTCGCTGACTTCCGTCAGAAGGCTTTCAATAATGCTGCGATTCTTGCCCCGCAGGCTATGTAATTCATCAAGCTGGCTACGCCTGCTGGCGAGGCGTTGCTGAATGAAGCGCCGTGAATTTTTCACCAGGCCGCTGGTTTCTGTCACCACGGTACTGCGCAGGATGTCGTGCTTGGCGCCCACTACATTTTCGGCCAGCATTTTCTCCACTTTCAGTATGCCGCTGCGCTCCAGCAGTTCCGTATCACGTTTGATTTTTGCCAGCAGCGCCTTCTGCGCTGATATGGCCAGTACGCTGGATACGTCGAGATGTAGCTGTCTGGCGGTTTGGTTGATTTGCGAAATGATCTCGGCATCGACTTCGGCTTGCGTCTTCAGGGCATCCCAGAGGATGTCGATCTTGTTGAGCAAGGCGATCTTGCGCCGGCAATGGTTGCCGATGTGATCGGTCCAGATCTGCATGTCGGATTTGGTGACGCCGGTATCGGTGGCCATGATGAAAATCACCGCATGTGCATTGGAGATGATGTTCAGTGTCAGTTCCGGCTCGGCTCCCAGGGCATTCAGCCCCGGCGTATCGAGGATGACCAGACCGCTTTTCAATAAAGGGTGAGGGAAATTGATGAGCGCATGGCGCCAGACCGGGATGTCGATCTTTCCTTTGGCTTCCAGAGCCTGCGTCATGACCTGGTCGGTTTCGTCCCACAGCCCGACAGCGCGTGCTTCGTCCAGGCTTACTTCCTTCTGTTCGACGATGGATTGAAAGGCTTGCTTCATCTGGCTCGGCGAATTGATTTCAAGACGGATTTTTGACCAGGCCTGCGGTGTGTTTTTGTAGTAATTCAGGCTGTCATCGCTCTTGCGTGTCTCTATCGGCAGCAGTTTGATGCAGGGTTCTTCACGGTCATCCCAGAAGATTTCGGTCGGGCACATGGTTGTGCGCCCTGGGTCGGATGGCAGCAGTCGCTGTTCATATTCGGAAAAGAACAGGGCGTTGATGGTTTCCGTCTTGCCGCGGGAGAATTCGGCGACGAAGGCAAGGATCAGTTTGTCACGTTCCAGCGCCTGCTCGATGTCATACAGGCGCAGTTCCTCGAAGCCGCTTTCCGGATGAGCCTTGCCTAGCCAGTCACGATAGCTGGAAATGCTTTTCGATAACTCATCCCGCCACACCTTAAAGTCGGTGATCTGCTGATTCAGGCTTTTATCCATTGGCTTTTCTGCATCGCATTCAAGCTCGAGCTTTTATTGATTTTCAAGCTACTGTAAATGAATTCTGCAGGAATTCCAATTGCTTATATATTGTCAGGCGCACATCAGGGCATTGGGCTGAGGGTTGTGCGTGACCCGGATATTTCATAAATTGCACGCGCCCTCGCATGGTCTTTGCTTTCCCGGCACTTTTTCCTCAGTCGGGTGTATGAATAACTACACCGCTCCTTCATAAAAAGCACTGGAAAACCAATATCCTGCGTGATCATCACGCGAATTCACGAAACATCCGGGTTAAAACAATCTGAGGAATTGCAGTTCCAGTGGCGTCACGATCAGGATCAGCAATAACTCGGCGAAGATGAAGATGACCAGCGGCGACAGATCGACACCGTTCAATCTGGGGATGAGACTTTGTACGGGCCTCATCACAGGCCTGGTCAGGGCATTAAGAGCCGGACTGATCACGGTTTGCTGGTGGAACCAGCTGAGGATGGCATGCAGGATGACGGCGTAAAGAAAGATGTAAATACTGAATTTGATGATGCCGATCAGCGCAAGACCAAGCAGGGCGAGCCAGACCGGGTGGCCGGCCACGATCAGCGGAAAGTCGCGTGTGAACTGAATGCCGATATGCAGTAAGAGCTGGCTGAGATAGGCGATTAGCAAGGTCGAGAGGTCGAGGCCTCCCCAACTCGGCACGATCCGCCGCAATGGCCTGACGGCAAAATTGGTCAGCGCGACGATGGTCTGCGAGACCGGGTTGTGAAACGGCGCATTGGTCAGCTGCAGATAGAAGCGCAGCAATACGGCGATGGTGAACAGTCCAAGGATGGTGTGCAGCAGGAATTGTAATGCGTTGGTAATCATGGATGGCTTTCAGTGCGATTATCTGTTTATCAGTTCTGATCAGAACCCAGCTGGTCGCCAAGTTCCCTGGAGCGTAAGGCCGCTGCCTGTGCAGCCTCGATGATGGCGGCCTTGACCTTCGCCATTTCCAGGCTGTGGATGGCGCGTTCGGTGGTGCCGTCCCTGGACGTCACCTGATGCCGGAGTTCAGCAGGACTGGCTGTGCTCTGCAGGGCAAGCTGGCAGGCGCCTGCGAAAGTCTGCTGGCTCAGCATTCTTGCCTGCTCTTCCGGAAATCCGAGATTCATGGCGGCGTCCTGCAGCGCTTCTATCAGATAGAACACATAGGCCGGCCCGCTGCCCGAGATGGCGGTTACTGCGTCCATTTTTTCCTCATCGTCCAGCCAGAGTGTCTGGCCGACCGCCTGCAGCAGGACTTCCGCCTGTTGACGTTGTGCGGTATTGACTGCCGGCGCGGCTAACAGGGCGGAAACGCCGAGCTGGATCTGTGCCGGTGTGTTGGGCATGACGCGGACGATGGTCTGGTAGCCGCCCAGCCAGCGTGACAAATCTGTGATGCGCACCCCGGCTGCAATCGAGATAAGCAGCTGGTGCCTGATCAGGCTACCGAGAAAGATTGAGACATCCCGCAGTTGCTGTGGCTTGACGGCCAGCACGATGATGTCGCTAGCTGCCGCACTGGGGAGTTGCTCCGTCACATTGATACCGTAATCCAGGCTGAGGTCGATACGTTTCTGTGCATCGGATTCAATGACGCTGATTTGCGCAGGCGGGAATCCCTGTTTCAGCATGCCGCCGATCAGGGCCCTTGCCATGTTGCCGCCGCCGATGAAACAGATTTTCAGAGAATTGAGTTGGTCTTGTGTCTGCATAGTGTTCATTGGTTTCTGGGTCCAAAAATGGCGGAACCGATTCTGACGATGGTTGCGCCTTCGGCGATGGCGGCCGCATAGTCATCGGACATGCCGATGGATAGCGTGTCCAGCATCAGGTCCTGTTGTTGAAGTGTTTCAAAGGTTGCACGCACCTGTTTGAACTGCGCTCGCTGTAATTCGATGTCGTGCGTCGGCGCCGGAATCGCCATCAGCCCGCGTAATTTCAGTCTGGGCAGCCCGGCCACGGCATGCGCCAGTTCAGTGGTCTCATCCACAGATAAACCGCTCTTGGATTCTTCATGACTGACATTGACTTGCAGGCAAATCTGCAAGGGTGGAAGATGATCCGGTCTGGCCATGTTCAGCCGCTGGGCAATCTTCAGGCGATCCACGCTGTGTACCCAGTCGAAATGCTGGGCGATAGGCTGGGTCTTGTTGCTCTGGATCGGGCCGATAAAATGCCATTCGATGGCGAGCTCGGTAAGTTCGGCCTGTTTGTTCAATGCTTCCTGCAGGTAGTTCTCTCCGAACAGCCGCTGTCCGGCTGTATAGGCCTCGCGGATGGCACCGGCCGGGTGCGCTTTGCTGACGGCAAGCAGATGCACCTGTCGAGGATCTCGTTCCGCGCGGATTGCCGCATCGTCTATGCTTGCCCTGACTGCTTGCAAGCGCTCGCTAATAGAGGTCATAATCCACTCATCTTTACTGTGACCGACAAATACTTGCCGTAATCAAAAAAATTATAACAGGAGCCCATAGTGGATATCTCGGATTTACTCGCATTCTCGGTTAAAAACAACGCATCCGACTTGCACCTCTCCGCCGGCCTGCCTCCCATGATCCGTGTTCACGGGGATGTGCGCAAAATCAATGTGCCGGCGATGGAGCACAGCGAAGTGCATGCCATGGTGTATGACATCATGAATGACGGACAGCGCAAGGTGTACGAAGAGGTGCTGGAATGCGACTTCTCGTTCGAGATTCCGAATCTGGCGCGTTTCCGTGTCAATGCCTTTAATCATAACCGCGGTGCCGGCGCGGTGTTTCGTACCATTCCCTCCAAGATCCTGACGCTGGAGCAGCTGAATTGCCCGCCGATCTTCAAGGAGATCGCGCAGAATCCCCGTGGCATTTGCCTGGTCACCGGGCCAACCGGTTCCGGTAAATCGACCACACTGGCGGCGATGATCGATTTCATTAATGACAATGAATTCGGTCATATCCTGACGGTGGAAGACCCGATCGAATTTGTGCATCAGTCGAAAAAGTGCCTGATCAATCAGCGCGAGGTCGGGCCGCATACCTTGTCGTTTGCCAATGCCTTGCGCTCGGCACTGCGTGAAGACCCGGACGTCATTCTGGTGGGTGAAATGCGCGACCTCGAAACTATCCGTCTGGCTCTGACCGCAGCCGAAACCGGTCACCTGGTGTTCGGTACCCTGCACACCAGTTCGGCAGCCAAGACCATCGACCGTATCGTCGACGTCTTCCCTGCAGCGGAAAAGGAAATGGTGCGTTCCATGTTGTCTGAATCCCTGCGTGCTGTCATTTCGCAGACCTTGTGCAAGACCAAGGACGAGAAAGGGCGTGTGGCGGCACACGAGATCATGATCGGTACACCGGCGATTCGTAACCTGATCCGCGAGAACAAGATTGCGCAGATGTATTCCGCGATCCAGACCGGCCAGAATGTCGGCATGCAGACACTGGACCAGAACCTGAAGGAATTGGTACAGCGTAATATCATATCGGTGGCTGAAGCCAAGTCCAAGGCTGCCAACAAGGAAAGCTTCGGTTAATTGCAGGCGATTCCAAGCCTAAGAACACACTTTTGAAAGTCTAGAAAATGGATCAAAGTCAGGCAGAGAAGTTCGTATTCGATTTATTGCGATTGATGGTGGCGAAGAACGCTTCGGATCTGTTCATTACGACCGGTTTCCCGCCCGCGATGAAGATTGACGGCAAGGTGACACCGGTTACCAATCAGTCGCTGACAGCGCAGCAGTCCAAGGAGATCACGCGTGCCATCATGAATGACAAGCAGGCCGCAGAGTACGACGCCACCAATGAATGTAACTTTGCTGTCGGCATCCCCGGTTTGGCCCGCTTCCGTGTTAACGCCTTCGTCCAGCGTGGCAATGCCGGCCTGGTGTTCCGTACCATCGCTACCAGGATCCCGAAATTCGAAGAACTAGGCCTGCCCGAGATTCTGAAAGAGGTTGCCATGACCAAGCGCGGCTTGGTCATTTTTGTCGGCGGTACCGGTTCCGGTAAATCGACCTCGCTCGCTGCCATGGTGGGCTATCGAAACGAGAACAGCTATGGACATATCATCACCATCGAAGATCCGGTGGAATTCGTCCACGAGCACAAGAATTGCATCATCACGCAACGCGAGATCGGGGTCGACACGGATAATTGGCATATAGCCTTGAAGAACACTCTGCGTCAGGCACCGGATGTGATTCTGATCGGCGAGATCCGTGACCGCGAGACCATGGATTACGCTATCGCTTTTGCCGAAACCGGTCACCTGTGCATGGCGACGCTGCATGCCAACAGTACCAATCAGGCATTGGATCGCATCATCAACTTTTTCCCCGAGGAACGTCGCAATCAGCTGTTAATGGACCTTTCGCTTAACGTCAAGGCCTTCATTTCGCAGCGCCTGATTCCGAAAACGGACGGCAATGGTCGTGTTGCCGCGATGGAAATCATGCTGAACTCGCCCTTGATCTCGGATCTGATCTTCAAGGGCGATGTTCATGAGATCAAGGAAATCGTCGGAAAATCGCGCGAACTAGGCATGCAAACTTTTGATCAGGCGTTGTTCGATCTTTACGAGTCCGGCCAGATCAGCTACGAAGATGCCTTGCGCAATGCAGATTCGGTCAATGAAGTGCGGCTGAAAATCAAGCTGGAAGGCAAGGAATCTAAGGAAAAGGACCACTCCGCCGGCCTGGATAATCTGGGTATTGTTTAGCGTGCGCCAGCACGGCATTCCAATTGCTGGTGCAAGGAGGCCAGCAGGCATGACTCCTGCCAGCCTGCTGTGAAGCAGGATATGTTCTATGCAGTCCTTCAGGGCTGGCGGTCAAAGGCCGGAACCCTGCCGACCCAGGATTCCAGCATTCTCAATTCATCGTCCATCTGCTCCATGACCTGCATGCTGTGCAGCGACATGCCGGCCATATTGGCCCCGTGACTGGCTGCAGGGTCCGGGACGATTTCATAGGCCATGTCGAGGCTGGTGCTGATCTGTTGCCGCTGGCGGCCAAAGCGCAATTCGCTCTCGCCATATCGGGTCCAGGTATAGAGCCGGTGGGGCTTGGCGCTGAGGTAAACGGCGCCGCTACGCACGGCGACGATGGCCATGCTGGAGACGAGGTGGAAGGGTTTGTTGCGCGTTCCCAGGCTTGCCAGCATGCTACCGGTTAGCAGCCGCAGGCTCGAAAGGGTCGTGCCGCCGACCAGTTCGACGGCAGTTCCACCTTTCAGCAGAAAGGCATCGCCGCCAATGCTGAAAGCCAGCTCCCCATCGTGTGAAACAACGATCTTGCTACCGGCTGTGATGCGGCTACCGAGGTCGGCGGGACGGTTATTGATGAAGACCTGGCCGTGCAGTTTATGGATGTTGGCGCTGGCAAATGCGCGGCCTGACAGTGTCAGCAGGACCGGCACAGCCAGTGTGGCTTGCATGAATCGGCGGCGCGAAGTGCTGGTCGGGGCATTTGATCGCTTCTTGTTTTGCAGGTGGTCTTTCACGCTGGCTCCTCCATATTTCAGGTTTTGTAGACGAGATCTCCATCAAGGATGGTGTAACGGACTTTCCCTGCCAGCTCCATGCCGGTAAACGGTGTGTTCTTGCCCTGGCTTTTCAGTGCTCTGGGTTCAATTTTCCAGTATTGTTCTGGATCGAAAATACAAACATCGGCTGCTGCCTGCAGTCCTAGATGGCCGCTCTTGAGGCCGAGAATCGCTGCCGGTCTGGCGGTCATGCATGCAATGGCTGTACTCAGTGACAGTGCCTGTTCGCCAGCCCATTTAAGTGTCAAGGGCAACAGCAGTTCAAGTCCGGTCGCGCCTGCTTCTGCTTCACCAAAAGGCAGTAGTTTGGCATCTTCGTCGACCGGGGTGTGATCTGAGCAAACGGCATCGATGGTGCCGTTTGCGAGTCCCTGCCTCAGGGCATCCTTGTCGCGCTGCGAGCGCAGTGGCGGTTGTAGATGGCAATTGGCGTCAAAAAAGCCGATGTCATATTCGGTCAGATGCAGATGGTTGGCCGCTATGTCGCAGGTAACCGATAGCCCTTCTGCTTTGGCCGCAGCAACCATGTCGATGGATTCGGCGCTAGATAGCCGGCAGATATGCAGGCGTACGCCAGTTTCCCGGGCGAGGCGCAGGATCGTCGCCAGTGCGATGGTTTCTGCTGTTGTAGGGATCGGGCGCAGCCCCAGGCGGGCGGCGATCTCTCCATCATGGGCGACCCCATTGGCTGCCAGATAGATATCCTGCGGATGCAGCCAGACCGTGAAGCCAAAGGTGGCGGCATACTGCATCGCGCGCCATAGTACCAGCGTGTCGGTAATCGGTTTGTCTGCTTGCGAGAAACCGACACAACCGGCTTCCGTCAGTTCGCACATTTCCGTCAGGTTCGCCCCTTGTAACTGCCGGGTGAGTGCGCCAAGTGGATAAACATGCGCCAGATTCAACTGTCTGGCTCGATGTTTGAGCATCTCTACCAGGCCTGGTTCGTCGAGCACCGGGTCGGTGTCTGGCGGGCAGGCCAGGCTGGTGACGCCGCCTGCAGCGGCTGCCAGCATTTCGCTTTCCAGCGTGGCTTTGTACTCATAACCCGGTTCGCGCAATCTGGCGGAGAGGTCGATAAGCCCGGGGCAGACCACCAGTCCTGTAGCGTCAATTACCTGATTGGCAGCGAAATCCGCTGGCGCCTGGCCGATACCGGCCACCTTGCCTGCAGCGATAAATAGATCCTGTTTTGTATCGATCCCGTTTTGCGGGTCGATGAGCCTGCCGTTTTTGATATGAATCTTCATCAGTTGTTACCTGCCAGAATGGACATCACCGCCATGCGCACTGCAATCCCGTATGTGACCTGCGGCAGGATCACAGACTGTCGGCCGTCGGCCACTGAGGAATCGATTTCGATGCCGCGGTTCATCGGCCCCGGGTGTGTGACGATGGCATCCGGTTTGGCCAGCGCCAGTTTTTCCTGGGTCAGGCCGAAGGTCTTGAAATATTCCTGTGCGCTTGGCAGTAGCGCACCGGTCATGCGCTCGTTCTGCAGGCGCAGCATCATCACTACATCCACGCCCTTGAGGCCGGCCGCCATGTCGTGATAGACGTGTACGCCCAGTTTCTCCACGTGTTCCGGCAGCAGCGTCTTGGGTGCTATGACGCGGACTTCCGGCACCCCCAGTGTCGTCAATGCGTGAATCTCGGAGCGGGCAACCCGTGAGTGCAGGACATCGCCGACCAGTGCTACGCGCAGGTTATGCATTTCCGGCTTGTAGCGGCGGATGGTGAAGACGTCGAGCAGGGCTTGGGTAGGGTGAGCGTGGCGGCCATCGCCGGCATTGATGACATGGATATGCGGCTTGACGTGCCTGGCAATAAAATGTGCTGCGCCGGATTGCGCGTGACGGATGACGAACATGTCGGCATGCATCGCGGTCAGATTGTCTACCGTATCGAGGATGGTCTCGCCCTTGGATTGCGAGGAAGTGCTGACATTCAGATTAATGACGTCGGCAGACAGGCGTTTTGCTGCGATCTCGAATGTAGTGCGTGTGCGTGTGCTGTTCTCGAAGAAGATGTTGCAGACCGTCTTGCCGCGCAACAGCGGCACTTTTTTTACTTCCCGCTCGGCTACGCCGACGAAGGATTCTGCTGTATCCAGAATCTGGTTGATGATGCTTTTCGGCAAGCCTTCAATTGAAAGCAGGTGTTTCAGCTTGCCGTCATCAGTGAGTTGCGGGTTATGCATCTTTGCTTTCTTCCAGGGTGAGATAAAACCTGCCCTCCGTATCCTGCATCAGTTGCAGGTTGTGGTCTGCCGGCAGTTGCATGTCGTGGGCGCAGAATTGCGGCGTGATCGGCAGTTCCCTGCCGCCGCGATTGACCAGCACGGCCAGTGAAATACTGGCTGGACGGCCGTAATCGAACAGTTCGTTCATGGCGGCGCGTATCGTGCGGCCGGTATAGAACACATCGTCGATCAGAATGATATGGCAGCCTTCGACGTCGAAAGGAATCTGCGAGGGCAGGGTGTCCTGATGCAGGCCGCGCCGGCCGAAATCGTCACGATAGAACGATACATCCAGCCTGCCGTGTTCGAGATTTTCGCCCAGCATCGGCAACAGGCGTTCCATTATCCAGACACCGCCGCTATGTATGCCGACCAGCGCTGCTTTTCCGTTAATGACCGGTTTGAGCTGGTCTGCCAGCCGGGACAGAAGCTGCTCGGCGTCCGGCAAATCGATAGTTTGCTGCGTCATTGCTTGAGTCCGTCAAAATAGGATTGAAGAATATGCTGTGCGGCCACCTGGTCTATCATCGGCTTCTGTTTGCGGCCGCCTATGCCCAGCCCCTTGAGCGTCTGGCTGGCCTCCGCTGAAGACAGCCGTTCATCGATCATGACGATGGGCAGGTTGAAGCGGCCTTCAAGGCGGCGGGCGAATCTTTTACACAACAGCGTCAGCTGGTGTTCTTCCCCGTCGAGCGAAAGCGGCAGGCCGACGACCAGTGTTACGGGTTTCCATTCCGCAATCAGATCGCCGATCTGACGAAAACGCTCATTGTTGATTTCAGTGGCGATGGTGGTCAGTGGATGGGCGATACCGAGCAGATGCTCGCCCAGCGCGACGCCGATGCGCTTTTCGCCAAAGTCGAAGCCGAGTACGCTGCCTTCTGGGCGGGCGTTGGGCTCGGAAAAACCGGGTGCTTGAGCGTTATCTGGATTGAGATTTTTCTGCTCGGTCGCGCGCATCACCATCATGCGTGACCCGCCTGTTCAGACAACGCAGCGAAGTCTATACCCAGCAAGGCCATGGCGGCGCTGAATTTTTCCTCGTTCGGGGTATCGAAAATCACCTTGTCCTGCGACTCTGCACTATCCGGTTTAACGGAGAGCCAGGCATTCTGAGCCATTTCTTCTTCAAGCTGGCCGGCAGACCAGCCGGCATAGCCAAGTGTTACTAGCATTTTTTCTGGGCCGTGTCCCTGTGCTACTGCTTCCAGGATATCTTTCGAAGTGGTCAGAGCGGTGACGCCATGTACGGCAATGGTCGAATCCCAGGAGCCGGCCGGCTGGTGCAGGACGAAACCGCGGTCGATCTGTACCGGTCCGCCAAAATGCACGGCAGTTTGCGCCAGGTTGTTGTTCTCGAGTTGCAGGTTGATCTGTTCGAACAGCACGTCCAGCTTCATGTCGATCGGGCGGTTGATGACGACGCCCATGGCGCCATCCTGGTTGTGTTCACAGATGAAAGTGACGGATCTTGCAAAATAAGGGTCTGTCATCGCTGGCATTGCGATCAGGAAGTGGCCGGAGAGATTTACATTTTCCACAAGGCGCATTATCTCATAAATATCAGTTGGATAAATAGCAGCGCTGGCGCATCAGGCTTCCAGATAGCCTGTGACTTCCAGCCCGAAGCCGGTCATGCTCGGCATTTTTCTGGGAGTCGCCATTAGTTTCATTTTTCGGACGCCAAGATCGAGCAGAATCTGTGAGCCTATGCCGTAGTTGCGCAGATCCTGGCGGATGCGTACCGGCTCGTCGGCATGCTGAATGCGATCGACCAGGTCAGCGCCACTCTCATTATGGTTGAGCAGGATCATGACGCCGGTTTCTGCCTGCTGGATGGTTTGCATGGCTTTTAGCGTATTCCAGGAGTGGCTGTTGCTGGTACTGTCCAGCAGATCGAACACAGATAGCGGTTCGTGTACGCGCACGAGCGTTTCCGCTTCCGCGCTCGGTTCGCCCTTGACCAGCGCCAGATGCGTTGCGTTGGCGATTCTGTCTGCATAGGCGATCAGCCGCATTTCACCATAGGGGGTCATGACAGTGCGCTCGGCGGCACGCTGCACCAGCGATTCGTTCTGGTTGCGGTAGTGAATGAGATCGGCAATCGTGCCGATCTTGAGTTGGTGCTGTTTGGCGAAAGCCATGAGGTCGGGCAGGCGTGCCATGCTGCCGTCGTCATTCAATATCTCGCAGATGACCGATGCCGGTTCCAGACTGGCGAGAGCCGCCAGATCGCAGCCTGCTTCGGTATGACCGGCGCGAACCAGCACGCCGCCATTCTGTGCCGCCAGCGGAAAGACATGGCCGGGACTGACGATGTCCTTGGCGCTTGCATTCCTGGCGACAGCGGCCTGTATGGTGTGTGCCCGGTCTGCTGCCGAGATGCCTGTGGTGACGCCGCTTGCCGCCTCGATTGATACCGTGAAGTTGGTGCGCATGCTGCTGCCATTCTTCTTCACCATGGAAGGCAGGTTAAGCTGGCGGCAGCGTGCTTCGGTCAGGGTCAGACAGATCAGTCCGCGCCCGTATTTCGCCATGAAGTTGATGTGTTCCGCCGTGGCGAATTGTGCGGCGAGTACCAGGTCGCCTTCGTTCTCCCGGTCTTCTTCATCGACCAAGATGACCATGCGGCCTTGCCGGATTTCCTCGATGATTTCGCTGATGGGGCTGATTGCTGTGGTCATCAGGCGCTGTCTCCGCTGTCTTCCATATTCCACTGCGCCATGCGTTCCACATAACGGGCAATCAGGTCAATCTCCAGATTGACACGGCTGCCGATGCCTAGGTGCTTCAGCGTCGTGACTTCCAGCGTGTGTGGAATCAGATTGATGCTGAAGGTGTCCTTGTCAACCTCGTTGACGGTCAGGCTGACGCCGTCGACCGCGATCGAGCCCTTGACCGCGATGAAACGCGAAATCATGTGTGGCGCACGGACTACCAGTAGCCAGCAATCGCCGACTGCTTCGAATTTAACGACCTGTCCCACACCGTCGACATGACCGCTCACCAAGTGGCCGCCCAAGCGGTCGGAATAGCGCAGCGCTTTTTCCAGATTGACGGGACGTGCTGTGTCGAGGCCGACGGTGCAGGAGAGTGTTTCCCTGGAAACATGCGCCTCGAAAAAGTTATCACCGAGATTGACGGCGGTCAGACAGACGCCGTTAACGGCGATGCTGTCACCGATGGCGACATCGGCAAGGTCGAGTGTACCGGTGTCGATAACGAGTTTGAGATCGCCATCCACGGTCGTGATGCGTTTTATTTGGCCGACGGCTTGAATGATTCCTGTAAACATAGTGTAATTTTAGCAGGTAACCCTGATAAATTGAGGACACCCATCAATTTGATGCAACAATTCCTGCATATGGCAGTCTTGTTATCAGGAGGCCTTTGAATGAAAGCTTGTGCAGAAATCATGATGAGAACAAATATCCGTTTCGCCCCCCAATCTGTCAGGCGTCTGATGGCAACCCTGCTGTTGCTCCCGATAGCTTTGCTGTTCATGGCGCAGGAGGCTAGCGCGAATGCTATAGAGGCTTACCATGAGCGTCCGGAGGTGCAGGCGTTCATGTCACAGATGGAAGAAAAACACGGTTTTTCTGCGCAGGAGCTGCGTGATGTGTTCGCCGGCGTCAAGTTTCAGGCTGCTGTCATCAAGGCCATGGAGCCGCCAACTACTCCCGGCGTGCGTTCCTGGGAGCGCTACCGCTCCAGGTTCGTCAATCAGAATCGTATTAACGGCGGCCAGCGCTTCATGCGCGAATACGCTGCCGAACTGCAGCGCGCCAGAAAGAGTTACGGGGTGCCGGAAGAAATCATCGTGGCCATTATCGGTGTCGAAACGCTTTATGGTCAGTATACCGGCAATTATCGCGTGATCGATGCGCTGACCACGCTGGCATTCGATTATCCGCGACGGGCCGAGTATTTCCGCGGTGAACTGGAGCAATATTTGTTGCTGGCCAGAGAGCAGGGGCTGGATTATTTCACGGTACTCGGCTCCTATGCCGGCGCCATCGGCCTGCCGCAGTTCATGCCGACCAATGTGCGGCAACTGGCCGTGGACTTTGACGGCGACGGCAAGGTAGACCTGCGCAACAGCGTGGTCGATGCGATTGGCAGCGTCGCGCATTATCTTTCCGTGCACGGTTGGCGTACTGACGAGCCGGTCGCCAGCCATGTTGCCTTTGACGAGGCGGTGCCTGATGCCTGGATAGAAACCATATTGCCGCTCATGACCAAAAAGGACATTCAGCATGTCGGCTTCAATACCAGCATCGCGCTCGACCACTCGCTCAATTTTGCCGTGATTCCACTGGAAACGCCTGACCGGCCGGCAGAATTCTGGCTGGGCTTCAACAACTTTTATGTCATCACGCGCTACAACAAGAGCAGCTTTTATGCGATGAGCGTTTGGCAACTGGCCGAAGAACTGGTCAGCCGCCGTTAGCAACAAACCGGCATTTCCCTGCTAGAATCCGCCCATGTCGTTTTTTAAATCCCTGCCTTTCGAGCTGTTCGTCGGTTTGCGCTATACGCGCGCCAAACGTCGCAACCATTTCATCTCCTTCATTTCCATGACCAGTATGGTTGGCATTGCCTTGGGCGTCGCTGCTCTGATTGTCGTGCTTTCGGTCATGAACGGCTTTCAGCAGGAATTGCGCACGCGCATCCTGGGCGTGGCTTCGCATATGCAGATCACCGGGCCGGATAATCAGCTGGCCGACTGGCAATTCATCGCCGGGCGGTTGAAGGACGAGCCGCATGTGCAGGCAGCGGCCCCCTACATCATGGCGCAGGGCATGCTGTCCTACGGCCAGGCCGTGCAGGGCGCAATCGTGCGCGGTGTGCTTCCGGCGGATGAGGATCAGGTGGCGGAGATTGGCGCCCATATGCGTGCCGGCCAACTGGCCGACTTGCGTGCCGGTGAATTCGGTATCGTGCTTGGCGCCGAACTGGCGCAGGCATTGGGCGTGCTGATTGGCGACAAAGTGGTGCTGCTTGCGCCGCAGGGGCAATTCACGCCTACCGGCATCATCCCGCGGATCAAGCAGTTCAGGGTCGTTGGCCTGTTTCAGATTGGCATGTATGAATATGATGCCGGTCTTGCACTGATTCATATGGATGATGCGGCTGTGCTCTATCGCATGGGTGACAAGGTCAGCGGCCTGCGCTTGAAACTGGACGATCTTTTTCGTGCGCCGGTTTTGACCCATCAATTGAGTGCCAGGCTCGGTGACTTCGGCCGCTATTACGTCAGCGACTGGACGCAGCAACATGCCAACTTCTTCCGTGCGGTGCAGATGGAGAAGCGTGTCATGTTCATCATCCTGACACTGATCGTCGCGGTCGCCGCATTCAATATCGTTTCGACTCTGGTCATGGCGGTGACGGACAAGCGTGCGGATATCGCCATCATGCGTACCTTCGGCGCCAGTCCGCGCAGCATCATGCAGATATTTATCGTGCAAGGGGCCCTTATCGGGGCAATCGGCACAATCGTCGGTGCAGTTATCGGCATCATTGTGGCGCAGAACATTGACGTTATCGTGCCGGCCATCGAGCGTCTGTTCAATATCCAGTTTCTGGCCAAGGACGTCTATTACATCAGTGACCTGCCTTCGCAATTGCTGTGGTCCGATGTCAGCATGATTGTTGTGCTTTCTTTTGTGCTGAGTCTGCTGGCAACGCTTTATCCCAGCTGGAAGGCGGCAAAAATGAACCCGGCCGAGGCTTTGCGTTATGAGTAATTCTGTCCAGACAACCAGCATTCTTGCCTGTAGCGGTTTGCACAAAACTTATGCAGGGCTGGATGTTGATGTGCTGAAAGATATCACCATCGAGATTTATGCCGGCGAACAGGTTGCCATCGTCGGGGCTTCCGGTTCCGGCAAGAGTACCTTGTTGCATCTGTTGGGCGGGCTGGATGAGCCGAGTGCGGGCAAGGTCAGCATACTCGGTCAGGACCTTGCAGGTCTTGACGAGGCCGGGCGCGGCCATTTGCGCAATCAGGCCCTGGGGTTTGTCTATCAGTTCCATCATCTGCTGCCGGAATTCACGGCATTGGAAAATGTCGCCATGCCCTTGCTGATCCGCCGTGTTGAGCGGTCGGAAGCCATGCGTCAGGCCGGTCAGGTGTTGACCAAGGTGGGTTTGGCTCATCGCGTGGAGCATATGCCGGGCGAACTTTCCGGCGGCGAACGGCAGCGTGCCGCAGTAGCGCGTGCATTGGTGACCGATCCGCAATGTGTGCTGGCGGATGAGCCGACAGGTAATCTGGACCGGCATACCGCCAATGCGGTGTTCGATCTCCTGCTCGATCTGAATCGTGACCGTGGCACCGGTCTGGTCGTGGTGACCCACGATCTGGAACTCGCGGCCAGGCTGCACAGGCAATATCGTCTGCAGGATGGCGTTCTTTCCCCAATCCGGCTCTAGTTTCTGAATTGATTGCTCTTGCGCTGATATTCGTTCTCGGTGCCTGGGCTTTACAGCAGCTTCCTGCCTTGCCCCAACTGGCATGGGCACTGGTGATTCTGCCACTGGCGTTTGCTGCATTTTTCTCCCGGTTGTCGTTTGCCTGGTATTCCCGGGCGCTCTATCAGCTCAGTCTGACCCTGCTGGCCTTTGCTCTTGGCTTTTTCTGGGCTGCCGGCTTCGCGCAGATCAGGCTGGCTGATCATTTGCCTGCAGAGTGGGAGCGAAAAGACATCCAGATTGTCGGTGTGGTCGCCAGCATGCCGCAGCCCAACGAGCGCGGCATGCGCTTCGAATTCGATGTGGAGCAGGTGCTGACGCCGGGTGCAGTCGTGCCCGGCCATCTCTCGCTGTCACACTATGTCAATGGCTTTGCCGGGCAGCAGAGTGGGCAGCCACTGGATCATGCAATATATCGGGCCGGGCAGCGCTGGCAACTGACCGTTCGCCTCAAGCGGCCGCACGGCAGCCTGAACCCGCATGGTTTCGATTTTGAAGCCTGGTCGCTGGAACGTAATATTCGTGCCAGCGGCTATGTGCGTGAGCGGGCCGGTAATCACATGCTGCAAAGCCTGGTTTATCACCCGGGCTACATCCTGGAACTGCTGCGCGAACGCGTGCGTAATCGCATGAATTCCGTGTTGCAGGATAGACCATACGCCGGCGTCCTGCGCGCCTTGGCGATCGGTGACGAGAGCGGTATCCGGCAGAGTGACTGGCAGACCTTTCTGCGCACGGGCACTAATCATCTGATGGCTATTTCCGGTTTGCATATCACCATGCTGGCCGGATTGGCGTTTTCGCTGACCTATGCCATATGGCGCCGCTCCGAGACTCTGACGCTGGCGCTGCCGGCGCGCAAGGCGGCAACGCTGACCGGTGCCTTGTTTGCACTGGCATACGCATTGATGGCCGGGTTCTCCATCCCGACACAACGTACGTTGTATATGCTGACGGTATTCGCTATTGCCCTGTGGCTGGGGCGGAATGTTTCCATCGCCCGTGTGCTGGCCTATGCGCTGCTTGTTGTGGTGCTGCTCGACCCCTGGGCGGTACTTGCGGCCGGTTTCTGGCTGTCGTTCGGTGCGGTGGCAGTGATTTCCTACGCGCTTGCGGGCCGTCTCAGATCGCCGCACTGGCTGCGGGAGGCTGTCACCACGCAATGGGCGGTGACGCTCGGCCTCATGCCCTTGCTACTGTTCATGTTTCAGCAGGTTTCAATTATCTCGCCGTTGGCAAATGCGTTGGCTATCCCCGTGGTCAGCCTGATAGTGGTGCCGCTGACCTTGCTCGGCAGCGTTGTGCCGCTGGACTGGATATTGTTGCTTGCCTATCAGGCTGCGCACTGGTGCATGCTGGCACTGGAATGGCTGGCAGGTTCCAGTCTGAGCGTCTGGCAACAACAGGCACCACCATTCTGGGCTTTGCTTCTGGCCGTGGTTGGTGTCTTGTGGATATTGCTGCCGCGCGGGCTACCCCTGCGCTGGTTGGGCGTTGTCGCCGTATTGCCCATGTTTCTGGTGCAGGTGCCGCGACCGGCTTATGGGGCAATGCGCGTTGCCGTGCTGGATGTGGGGCAGGGGCTTGCTGTCGTGGTCAGTACACAGCATCACACGCTTTTATATGACACCGGGCCGCGCTACTCCTCACAGAGCGATAGCGGCAGCAGGGTGATCGTGCCTTATCTCAGGGCGGCAGGTATCAGTCATCTGGATGGCTTGCTGGTGAGTCATGATGATAATGATCATAGCGGTGGTACTGATTCAATATTGAACCAGATTGCTGTACACCGGTTTTTGAGTTCCCTGCCGTTAGAGAATCCTCTGACTCAAGGTCAGCATCACACACGCTGCCAGACTGGACAGTCCTGGCAGTGGGATGGCGTCAGGTTCGATATGCTGTTCCCGCAAGCCGACAGCTACCATAACTTGAGTATCAAGGATAATGATCGTAGTTGTGTGTTACGCATTACTAGTCAGTTTGGTCGCGTTCTGATTCCGGGCGATATCGAGCGGCGTTCGGAGAATGATCTGCTGAGTTCTGAGTATGCCTTGCAGTCCGATGTGCTGATTGCACCGCATCACGGCAGCAAAACATCCTCGACCTGGTCGTTCGTAGAGGAAGTGAATCCCCGCGTAGTGGTGTTCACGGCCGGCTATCTCAATAGATTCGGGCATCCGCATCCAACTGTATTGGAACGCTATGAGAAGGTCGGCAGCCTTGATTATCGCTCGGACCGGGATGGTGCCGTCATTGTCGATTTTGCTGCCGAATCAGGCATTGAAATTACGCGCTGGCGTCAGTATGCAAGGCGATACTGGCATCAGGAGTTTGCCGGTGATGCGCCGTCCGGACGTTGACCGAGCTTGCTGAAAAAGGCTTCACACGCTAAAGTAGCGTCACTTTAAGAACATTCGGGAGCTTCACGTGTGGGAAATTATTCAGGCAGCAGGCTGGCCGATCTGGCCACTGATTTTTGCCTCGGTTGTTGCTGTTGCCATTGTTGTTGAGCGTTTCTGGACTTTGCGGGCAGATTCGATTGCTCCGAAGACACTGTTGCCTGAGGTCAGCAGAATGGTCGCCAACGGCGGCATCACCAGGGAAGCCTGTACCAAACTTGCACAGCACTCCCTGTTGGGTGAGATTTTTGCATCGGCCTTGCTGAACGCCAACAACTCACGTGAAGTTATCAAGGAGTCCGTAGAAGAGTCCGGACGCGTAGTGGTACATAAGCTGGAGCGTTACATGAATACGCTGGGCACCATTGCCACTGTTGCGCCTCTGCTGGGCTTGCTGGGTACCGTTATTGGTATGGTTGAACTGTTCGGTGCATTTACCTCTACCGGCCATGATGTCGCACAGTTCGCACGTGGCATTTCAGTTGCGCTGTATAACACTGCCGGCGGTATCATCGTCGCCGTGCCTGCGATGATCTTTCATCGCTATTTCCGTGGCAAGATCGACAACTTCATTGTGGACATGGAGCAACAGGCGATCAAGCTTGTCGAGATTATTCATGGCGAACGTCAGAGTTAAGGCATAAGAGTCAGAACATGAATTTTCATCGCGGCAAGAAATCGGATGAGTTGGAGATCAATTTCATTCCCTTGATCGACGTGCTACTGGTCATCATCATCTTCCTGATTGTCAGTGCAACCTTTTCCAGAGTGAATGAACTGCAGATCAATCTGCCGACTTCCGAGACTGCTTCCCAGCAGGAGGAGAAGCCGCTGGTGATTTCAGTCGGTGTTTTTGCCAGCGGCCGCTATGTTGTCAACGGCAAGGATCTGGATGATATCAGCACTGATGGCATCAGTCTGGCGCTGAAAAAAGCCGTGGGTGATGGCAAAGATCCGACCATCGTGATCGAGGCCGATGCTGAAGCGACGCATCAATCGGTCATCAAGGTGCTGGATGCATCACGTAAGGCTGGCTTCCCCAATATTACCTTCCCGGCTCAAGAGTCCAGCGGCTTTTGAGCGCGTTTTACCGGAATCTCTCAACTTAATCGACGCCCCGCATGTCGACACCCAGAACATCACTTTCCATTGCCAAGGCAGCAAAAATTCCAACCACCTCTCCGGACGTCAGCGCCAAAACCCTTTATCTGCGCCTGCTGAAATACGCCAAGCGTCACTGGATCGTCTTTACTATCAGTATTTCCGCGCTGGTGGTTTTTTCGGCCACCAACACCGGCTTTCTGGCGACCATCAAAATGGTGACAGACGAGGGCTTTGTCAATAAAGACTCGAACAAGCTCAGCCTGTTGCCTTTGATGCTGGTTGGCCTGTTGTCGATACGGGCGTTTGCCGGTTTTATCTCCTCGTTTGCCATGCGCTGGGTTGGCCGCCGGGTGGTGGAGGATCTGCGACTGGACGCATTCCGCCGTCTGATGACCTTGCCGGTCAATTTCTTTGATGCGCATTCGGCTGGTATTGTCACGTCCAAAGTGACCTACGATACCGAGCAGATGTCCAAGGCGGCGACCAGCGTTGCAGTGACAGCGGTACGGGACACGCTGACTATTATCGGGATGGTTGGCTACATGCTCTATCTGGATTGGCGTCTGACCATGATTTTTGCAGTGATGGCGCCGTTGATGGCGTGGTACCTGAAGAAAATGACGCCGAAGTTGCGCTCTTCCGGCAAGCATGTTCAGCAGACCATGGGCGAGATGACCCAGGTAGTGGAAGAATCAGTCAGCGGCCAGCGTATGGTCAAGATATTCGGTGGCGCAGAGTATGAGTTCCAGCGATTCGCCAAAGCTGCGGGCAAGAATCGCCAGATGCAGATCCGTCTGGGGCGGATTTCAGGGCTGAACAGCATGGTGATCGAATTGCTGGCGGCCATTGCGTTGGGGCTGGTGGTGTTCTACGCCGTCGGCCGCTTCACCGCGGGTGAATTCGCTGCCTTCATCGGCGCTTTGCTCATGCTGATCGCTCCAATCAAGAGTCTGACTTCGATGAATGAAGATCTGCAGGTAGGTCTCGCCGCATCGCACAGCGTATTTTCCCTGATCGATACTGTGCCCGAAGCGGATGACGGCGATAAGGAATCGGGGCGTGTCAAAGGCGAAATCGAGTTGCGTGGCGTGACGCTACGCTACGAAAATGCCAAACGTCCGGCTCTGAACAATGTAAATCTTACAATCAAGCCGGGTGAAAAAGTCGCCCTGGTCGGTCGCTCCGGCGGTGGCAAAACCACGCTGGTTAATTTGCTGCCAAGATTCTACGAGCTGCAACAGGGCCTGGTGCTGATCGATGGCCTGGATATCCGCTCCATGACGCTCAAAAACTTGCGCCAGCAGTTTGCGCTGGTCAGTCAGGATGTGATTCTGTTTAATGATACGGTTTTCAATAACATTGCCTACGGCGCCTTGCGTGATGTTGATGAAGCACAGGTCATTGCTGCAGCTAAGGCTGCGCATGCATGGGAGTTCATTCAGCAATTACCTGAAGGGCTGCAGAGCGAAGTCGGCGATCGCGGCGTGCGGCTTTCCGGCGGCCAGCGCCAACGGTTGGCCATTGCGCGCGCCATTCTCAAGGATGCCCCTATCCTGCTGCTGGATGAGGCGACTTCAGCGCTGGATACCGAGTCCGAACAGCATGTGCAGGCGGCGCTGGATGAATTGATGCGCAATCGCACGACCATCGTCATTGCGCACCGCCTGTCCACCATTGAAAATGCGGATCGCATTCTGGTCATGGAGCAGGGCGAGATCATCGAAAGTGGCAGCCATCAGGATCTTCTGCGTCAGAATGGCAGCTACGCCAAGCTTTACAAGAAGCAGTTTCATTAAGCGGATGCCTTTATGCGCGACCGTTTCTCAATCTGGATGCAACAGCAATGGGATCGCGTCAGTATCTGGCATATTCTGCTGATACCATTGTCCTGGCTGTTCTGCTTACTCACTACTAGTCGCCGTAAGGCCTATGAATACGGTCTGCTGAAAAGCTATCGCCCGGCAGTGCCGCTGATCGTAGTCGGCAATATCAGTGTCGGCGGTACAGGCAAAACCCCGCTGGTGATCTGGCTGGTCGAACAGCTCAGGCAGGCGGGTTATCGCCCGGCGGTTATAAGCCGCGGTTATGGCGGTAGTAAAGCTGCAGTTCAGGCCGTGCGCGCAGACAGCTCGCCGGCAGATGTAGGCGATGAGCCCGTTTTGCTGGCCAAGCGAACAGGCTGCCCGGTCTGGATCGGTGCGGATCGTGTTGCCGTGCAGCGTGAGTTGTTGCAGGCCCATCCGGATTGCAATGTCCTCATCAGTGATGACGGTTTGCAGCATTACCGCATGCAGCGCGATATTGAACTTGTCGTAGTGGATGCGGCGCGCGGTTTTGGCAACGGGCGGCTTCTGCCCGCGGGTCCCTTGCGCGAGCCGCTTACCAGGCTGAGCAAGGTCGATGCGCTGGTTTACAATGGCAGGCAGGAACACCCCGATGGCTATGGCATGATGCTGAAAGCCGGGGTCATGCGCAATCTGCTGGAAGCGGAGTTGTCGATAGATATTGCTGCATTGCAGGGGCAGAAGATTCATGCCGTGGCTGGTATCGGCAATCCCCGGAGATTCTTTCAGCAACTGCATGATCTGGGGCTGGCGGTAGAAACACATGCATTCGCCGACCATCATGCGTTCCGGGCAGAAGATCTGGCATTTGCCGATGATGCGCCCGTATTAATGACGGAAAAAGATGCCGTTAAATGCGCCGCCTTTGCCAGGCCGAACTGGTGGTATCTGCCGGTCGATGCTGAAATCGACAGGGCGCTCGCCGATTATGTCATCCATAAACTGAGGAAATAACATGGATTCGAAGCTGATACAGATATTGGTCTGCCCGGTGTGCAAAGGGCCGCTGGTATACAAAAAGACGGAACAGGAACTGATCTGCAAGCCCTGTCGTCTTGCTTATGCGATCAAGGATGATATTCCCGTGATGCTCGAAGAAGAAGCGCGCAGATTGCCGGATGCAGAAGAGGTTTAGTACATGAGCTTCAAGATCGTTATTCCTGCACGCTATGCCAGCATCCGTTTGCCCGGAAAGCCCTTGCTGGATATTGCAGGCAAGCCGATGGTTGTACGCGTCGCAGAAAAGGCGCAGGCCACGGGTGCCGAGGTGGTCGTGGCTACCGATGACAGCAGGATACTTGAAGCGGTTGAAGCACATGGCTATCGTGCAGTCATGACCAGAGAGGATCATGTCTCCGGTACCGACCGTATAGCAGAGGTCGCCATGAAGATGGGCTGGGCTGAGAACGAGATCGTCGTCAATGTGCAGGGTGATGAGCCTTTGATAGAGCCGACGTTGATAGAGGAAGTTGCGCTCAACATGGCGCAGCATAACGAAGCAGCTATTGCGACGGCCTGCCATCAGATACATGACAAGGCATTGATGCTGAATCCCAATGTTGTGAAAGTCGTGCTGGATAAGGAAGGTTATGCGCTTTATTTCAGTCGCGCGCCAATTCCATATCCCAGGGATGTCTTTGCCGCCGGCCGGGAATTGCCTGACGCGATGCTGATATACCGGCATATCGGCATCTATGCCTACCGGACTTCATTTCTCAAGGCATATGCCGGCTTGCAGCCGTCACCTATAGAGCAGTATGAATCGCTCGAACAATTACGTGCGTTGTGGCATGGCTACAAGATCAGCCTGGCTGTCACAACCCATCCGCCTGCTGCCGGTGTGGATACGCAGGAGGATCTGGATGCCATGAGAAAATTGTACTCTACTGAATCAGGAGCTTAGCGGATTCCTCGATAATATCGGCTGATTGTCGTTGACAGCGATCAGCCGATTTTGCTATAGTTTCACCTCTCGACGGCATCAATGTCGAATCGGACGCGGGGTGGAGCAGTCTGGCAGCTCGTCGGGCTCATAACCCGAAGGTCACAGGTTCAAATCCTGTCCCCGCAACCAAATTCTTTTTTGTCGGTTAGTGTTATCAAGCGGCAAAAAATCGACAGCGAAATTTAGTTGTTGACGAAGTAAAAACGCGCTGTATAATGCGCACCTCTTGATGCAAACGCGGTAACGCAAATGTGTTGGGAATGAAGTAAAGCCTGATGTCCGGGGCGATAAAAATCGGGGCGCCGCTCTTTAAAAACCTGAACAATCGATAAGTGTGAGTGCTTGTGGGTTGGGTTGTCACCTGATGGTTTGATTTGGCTTCGGCTGGATTGAATTGCAGAAGGCTGGCACTCAAGATACAAGTCTTAC
>Ga0208244_100067_pt1 | contig 144116 bp, 119 predicted proteins | sample SubbioCR12Aug_5A_FD_184828 | JGI IMG/M metagenome (GOLD analysis project Ga0208244, IMG submission 184828) | Serpentinite rock and fluid subsurface biosphere microbial communities from McLaughlin Reserve, California, USA - CR12Aug_5A (SPAdes) | ecosystem: Environmental > Terrestrial > Deep... | reverse complement strand
TGACCTCTTTGATAGGCATGGTAAAGTAATACATATAGTATGAACCCCAGGATTGGTTCTTTATGTAGCTGGGGTAGCACCATAAATCGGCCGTCCAGTTCTGAGGAACTTGCGATGCATTCGGAATGCAATAATTGGTAGGACCGTTTTCGTTCGCCTGTGCCATGTTTGTAGCCATGTACATTAAAGTGGCAAAGAAAAACATGGTAAATAATTTCTTAAACATAGTAAACTCCTGTATATTTGTTAAACAAGAAAATAAAATTGCTCATTTTCTATTTACATAACAATAAAAATACAAGAATGTTACAGAGAAATATAAAATTTTTTTCATTTTTTTCTTTTTTATTCAATCTTTTTTCGACTATTTCTAAATACAATTTTAATATTAGGAGAGTATATTAATGATAAAAATTATTAAAATCGGGGGCATATCGCTCAACAATTCACTACTGTACTGCGAATTAAAAGATTTGCTTAAACATAACAATGATAAATATTTCATCATAATTTCTGCTTTGAAAAATGTATCTTCATTGCTCAAGAAGGCTGCCAAATCAGCAGAAAGTGGAAATAAAATTTTATTTTCAGAGGCAGTAAATGAAATATTTTCGATTCACAAAGATTTTATCGAACAAAATATGCCGGATAAAAAGAACCTCTTTTCCAAATTATTATCAAATGGAGAAGATAATTTAAGGAAAGCTCTGAAAAGCGTGTATCTGACAGGGTTTTTGAGCAATCGCATTTTGGATAGTATTCTATCACAAGGCGAACTCCTACTGTTAGAGATTTTAAGAGAAGATTTGGCAGATAATCCCTTCGTAGATGTCATAGATGCGAGAATGATTATAAAGACCGATAGCCTTTACAATAGCGCCAAGCCCTTGTATGAGGAAACCAAGCATTTGGTAAAGCAACTAATTGCGAGCTCGGATGCTCATCATTTCATTACTCAGGGCTTTGTCGCGTCAGATTTGCAAGATAATACGACAACAATGGGTTTTGAAAGCTCTAACCTTACTGCATTGCTGATAGCTCAAGCTCTCGATAGTAAAGATATCCGGATAATTAGTGACGTACCGGGAATCTGCCATGCAGATCCAAAAATATTTTCGGATGCTAAAATCATAAATGAGATTAGCTATAAAAGTGCCTTTATTGCAGCAAAGTATGGACTGAAATTGTTCTATGCGCCAATGATTGAATCTGCTGACAAAACAGATACCATCATATTATATGGTAACAAAATCAATCATTTGCATGAATTAACTAAAATTGTCAGAAAGGTAAAAGTTGATAAATCATTGATTATTGTCAAAGAAGTCATATTTTTCAAGAATGATGACATTTCAATATCATCATTGCCCACTTCACCTACATTGATAATTACAGATAAAAAGAGCAATTGGATTTATATTGACAAAAGAAAAATGAATTCTATGCCAGATAAATCATTAACTAATATTAATATATATTGCTTAATTACTGTTCTGTTTTCTGAACAAAATTTAATCATAAATCAAGCAATGAAATTTTTTGAAAAGAATGAGGCTTTCAAATTAGTAATCGCAAATAACGAAGTAATTCACATTGTGAGCGATATGGAGAGTGGAATGGAATTCTGTAAATTGATTTTGCCGATGATTAGCTGATATGTTTCTTTTTCTTGGGAAAAGTAAATAGTTTCCACGACTCGCGGCTTACTTTCAGAGTCAGGTATAGCCCGAATAGTCCTATGATAAAATTACCTGCCCACATGCTAATGAATGGGTCTAAGTGGCCACGGTCGGCTAATTTTTCGCCACCGATAAGCAATGCCCAGTAAATGACGTAAAAAGCGAGACTCATTCCGGCGCTTAACCCGAAGTTCCCACCCTTTGTTATAACTCCAAGAGGGGCACCTACCAAAACGAATATAAAACAAGCAAATGGAATTGCATATTTTTTGTGGATTTCAACTTCGTATTGGAGCGATTTGTTCAGAAAAAACTCTGCTTGGTTTATGTCGGCTTGGATACTCGAATAGGTAATGTTAGCATTTTGGATTACTCGCGTAATGACTCCGATTCGATTTGTATCAATCATGATACTATCCGGTATAACTTCAGCGGTATGTTGAATAGCTCCGGTGACTCGTTTCACACCTTGCGATTCATCAACAAATATTTTTTCTGTTTTTTCAATTGGTGACTTTTTTTTACTTCCTGATACCAAAGCAAGTCCGCCATTCAAAACTGAATCTATGCGACTAATAATATTCGTGCGGTTTGTACGGGCACTATCTACAATTTGTTGCATATCAGAAATTCGCATTTCGCGGTCACCTCGAGAACCCATTTCAAGTTGGGACCGTTCAAAAGCAAAACCATATGCAGGGATACCAATTTCATATGTGCCGAAATTTACAATACGATAATCTCGAACCAGCCCAATGTTCATACGGTGAATTTCTCCATCAAAAAGCGTCACAATCAAATTTGAATAACTATCATCAAATTTGATGGTACCACTATCTGAGGAAATTATGTTACGCTCTTGGAATCGGCGAACGTCATAAATCGTTACACCATGTAAGTTCCCGCTTGCAGAATCAACTTGGCGAGCGAGAATTGTATATCCGTCCAGTTGAGTAGAAAAGCGTCCGGATTCGATGCTAAAAGTAGGCTTTTTGCGAGTGATATCACTCATGAGCAATTTCGCTTTAAGATTGGAATCAGGCAAAATCTCGTCATTGAACCAAAAAAGTGCATAAGACAATAACAATCCGCCTATCAATACAGGAGCCATCATCCGAAACACACTTCCACCACTTGCTTTGACAATTGTAATTTCTTGGTTTGCTGCCATCGAACCGAATGCCATCAATGAACTGAACAGAACGCCCATTGGCAATGCAAGAATTACCATCCAAGCAAGATTGAGAACTATCAAATGCAATATTACCCATTCACTCAAACCTTTGCCTACAAGCTTTGATAAGTAATTCATGATAAATTGCATAAGATATATAAACATAACAGTAGAGAACCCAAATAGCAGTGGTGCAATATGGGTACGTAAAATATATCTGTCAATTAAAGTCATGTCGGAATGACGAATATCACTTATTTAAGTTTGATAAAAATCTTTTTGTGATTTAAATCTAATGTGTTATATTTGTAGTTCTATATTTGAAAATTAGGGTAAAACTATGTTTACAGTATTAGCTATCATAATGATTATACTTTCGATTTTGCTGATTTTAGTAGTGTTATTGCAACCAGGCAAAGGCGACATGATTACCGGAATGGGTGGTCTTGGCGGGACTTTTTCTAATATGTTGGGTTCCCGACGCACTTTGGACTTGCTTTCCAAAATCACTGTTGGTTTGGCAACTTCAATTTTTATATTAGCTCTCCTAACAAACAAATTTTTTGTAGGTTCGGCAGATGAGATGACAAGACCTGTTACCGAAGGTGTTGCTGTTCCTCAGACAGTACCAAATACACCTGTTCAACCGGCATTGCCATTACCTGAGCAAAAACAGCAACAACCTCAAGATGCTCAACCACAGCAACCGAAGAACGAAGAAAACAAGTAATTATAGACGTATAAAATATTTCGAGGCTTCTCATTTTTTGAGAAGCCTTGTTTTGTTTAGTCTAATTTGATTTCGCCATTCAAGCTAATTTTGGTTTTTAATCGTTTTACCATTTTTACGATTCCAAAAAAACGAGGTTTGATGTTATTATTTTCTGTTTTGTCGGGCATATTTGTGGCTTGTTTGGTTCCATTTTTGTTTAAACTCGGCAGAAAACCGGGGAGTTTAATCATTTCATTGGTGCCTTTGAGTTTATTTTTGTTCTATCTCTTTAATTTTGGGATAAGCGACAATTTGGGCTATTACGAATCATTTGACTTTTTCCCTGCTTTAGGTGTTAACTTAAATTTTGTGATGGATTCCTATGCTTTGATTTTCGCTTTGATTATTACCGGCATCGGAACTGTAGTATTCTTCTATTCCTCGTATTACCTGGCTGAAAACCCTTATTTAGACCGATTTTATATATATATACTGGTTTTCATGGCTTCAATGCTTGGAATTGTAATCTCAGATAATATGGTCATTATGTTCATATTTTGGGAGTTTACTTCCATCAGTTCGTTCATGCTAATCGGATTCAAACATAGAGAGGAAAAATCACGTTATTCGGCTTGGCAAGCATTACTTGTCACGGGAAGCGGAGCTTTAGCTTTATTAGCCGGAATATTATTATTGTATTTAATAACCGGCAAGATGAATTTTTCCGAAATAAACTCTATGCCTCAGATTATACAATCATCCACTCTGTTTTTGCCGGCAATGTTTCTTGTACTTGGAGGAGCTTTTACAAAATCTGCGCAGATGCCATTCCATTTTTGGCTACCAAATGCAATGGAAGCACCAACTCCTGTTAGTGCCTACTTACATTCTGCAACAATGGTGAAAGCAGGCATTTACTTGATGGCACGAATCAATCCGGCTTTCCAAGGTGCTATTGAATGGGAAACTACTCTTTCTGTTTTTGGTGGCATAACAATGCTTTTTGCAGCATATATGGCATTGAAACAAATTGATTTGAAACGCATTTTAGCATATACTACTCTAAGCGTTCTTGGTACATTGACTTTGTTGATTGGTATAGGAACTCCGGCGGCTATGCAGGCTATGATAGTGTATCTGATAGCGCATGCACTTTACAAAGGTACTTTATTTTTAGTAGCAGGTGCAATTGACCATGGTACAGGCACGAGAAATATTGATGAAATTGGCGGATTGAAGAAATTTATGCCAATTACAGCAATAGCTGCAACGTTAGCCGCTCTTTCGATGGCAGGAGTTATACCTTTATTCGGGTTTATTGGCAAAGAATTGCTTTATGAAGCAGCATTGGAACATAGTCTTGTTGATTATGCAACATTTGGTGCCGTATTTTTTGCGGCATTGTTCGGGGTCGTTGCTGCCGGAATGAGCGGTATATTTCCATTCTTCGGTAAAGCAAAATACCCCAATGAGAAACCTCATGAAGCCTCATTCATTATGACTACAGGCTTTGTAATAACTGCTTTTCTCGGCTTACTTTTTGGTTTGGTTCCAATGCTTGTTTCAGACAATGTGGCAAAAGCAACTTCGGATGTTTACTACAATTTACCGCTTGCTGTAGGTTCTTCAATGCAATTAGCTCTGTGGCACGGATTCAATTCAGTACTTTTTCTAAGTTTAGGAACTTTGGCTCTGGGTATTGGTATTTTGATGTTTAGAGCAAAGCTATTTCCAATCATCAGAAAAATCAATCTCCCTGAATTTCTACAACCATCGAAAGCTTATGATGTTTCGACAGCAATTTTGATAGGCTCGGCAAGATTGACAACGAAAATTCTCCAAAATGGCTATTTACGCAATTATATTACATTGATATTACTCACTCTATTACTTCTAACATCCTACTCATTATTTGCTTTTAGTGATTTGAGTGTTATAAGCTTATACTATCCGGTGACATTTTACGAAATCACAATTGCAGTAATCATATCAATATCAGCTGTTTTGGTTATCAAATCATCGGGTAGATTGCAAGCAGTTGCAGCATTAGGCGTAGTTGGGATTTTTGTAGCTATTATTTTCTCGATATACGGAGCGCCCGATTTGGCTCTTACACAATATTCAATCGAAACGCTTACGGTTATTTTATTTGTACTTGTAATTTACAAATTACCCAAGTTTTTGAACTATTCAAAATTTAGCCACAGATTGCAGGACTTCGTCCTTGCCGCATTAGTTGGCTTAACTATGACAATACTTATATTGATGGTGACAGCTAACGAATTGCCACCCGAATTTAAGGATTATTACGGGCAAACTTCATACATTTTAGGTAAAGGCCGGAATATAGTGAATGTAATCCTTGTTGATTACAGAGCATTGGATACTTTGGGCGAAATTGTTGTGCTTTCATTAGCTGCTTTAGGGGTCTTTGCATTGTTGAAATTGAAAAAAGACGACGGAGACTCAATATGAAATCCATAATTTTACAAACAGCCACACGATATTTATTACCGATTCTTTTGCTATTTTCATTCTTTTTGCTGTTCAGAGGACATAATTCTCCGGGTGGTGGTTTTGTCGGTGGATTAGTCGCTGCCGCTGCTTACGCATTGTACTCTATTGCGTTCGGGGTGGAAGAAGCCAAAAAATTATTACGAATTGAGCCTGTCTATTTGATTGCAACTGGATTAATGTTTGCTTTGATTTCCGGTATGATAGCATTTTTTAGTTTTGATACTTTCATGACAGGAAAATGGAGCGATTTCAATTTCCCACTTTTCGGTAAATTGGGCAGCCCTCTGCTTTTTGATTTGGGAGTTTATGTTGTTGTAATTGGTATTACACTCAAGATATTATTCACAATATCTGAGGAGGTAAAGCCATGACGCTACTATTAGCTATTGTAACAGGGATTTTATTTACAGCAGGATTTTATTTGGTGCTTCGCCGAAGTTTGGTGAAAGTGATTTTCGGCTTGATGTTTTTGGGGCATGCTGCCAATTTGCTGATTTTCAATATTGGGAGATTGACCAAGGGCGCTCCGGCATTCATATTAGAAGGAAACCAAACTGCAGTTGAGCCATATGCCGAACCTATTCCTCAAGCTTTGATATTAACGGCAATTGTAATCGGTTTCGGAGTGCAAGCATTTGCAATTGTTTTATTCAAAAAAGCATATCAAATGATTGGAAGTGATGATATACACAGTTTGAAATCAACCGATAGGATAGCTTAATGACAAAATTCGATATCGAACTGTTAGTTTTGTTGCCCATATTATTGCCATTAGCTTTCGCTATTGTTATGTTATTCGCGTGGAATAATCTACAATTCCAACGAGTGATGAATTTAGTTGCCGGTAGTGTAGGCTTTATTGTTTCCATAGTTTTATTTTCAACTATTTACGTAAACGGAATTCAAGTTGTTGCTATCGGTGGGTGGAAAATACCATATGGAATTGTGCTTGTTGCCGATAATTTTTCTGCCATTATGGTGTTAATGTCGGGGTTGATGGGATTTGCTGTGGCTTTTTATTCGATAGTCACAGTCAACAAAAAAAACGAACAGCATTTTTACTATCCTTTGCTTCAGATTTTACTAATGGGCGTCAACGGAGCCTTCTTGACGGGCGACATGTTCAATCTCTACGTATGGTTCGAGGTGATGCTCATTTCATCATTCGTATTGTTGGCTCTCGGCGGCAAGCAAGAGCAATTGGAAGGTGCTGTAAAATATGTCACATTAAACCTGATTTCATCTATGATTTTTCTTTCTGCCGTAGGTATTTTATACGGTTTGACCGGAACATTGAATATGGCTGATTTGGCTGTAAAGGTGCAGTTAGTTGAAAACCAGGGCTTAGTAACCGTAGTAGCGATGATGTTTTTGGTTTCATTCGGAATCAAATCTGCCGTATTTCCTTTGTTTTCGTGGTTGCCGGCATCATATCATACACCACCTGTTGCAGTATCCGCATTATTTGCAGGATTACTGACAAAAGTTGGTGTATATACGATGTATAGAGTATTCACATTGATTTTTGATATTAACAATGAATTCATCGGTACGGTGATTTTAATAATAGCTGGTTTTACGATGTTGACAGGTGTTCTGGGAGCGGCGGCTCAAAACGATTTTAGGCGGATATTGTCATTCCATATTGTGAGCCAAGTAGGTTATATGGTAATGGCGTTAGGCTTGATGACAGCCTTCTCCTTTGCTGCAGGAATATTCTACATAGTTTATCATATAATCACTAAGACAAATCTTTTTTTTATAAGCGGCATAGTCGAAAAAATTAAAGGGACATATAACTTAGATACATTGGGAGGACTATTCAAAAAATATCCTTCTGTCAGCCTTTTGTTCTTAATATCGGCTTTCACACTTTCCGGAATTCCACCTTTTGCAGGGTTTTGGGCAAAATTCACGGTTGCTCTCGCAGGGTTCTGTATTGAGCAATACTTAATCGTAGGATTATCATTATTTGTCGGATTGCTTACATTATATTCGATGACAAAAATTTGGAATTATGCTTTTTGGCAAGATGAAAAGCAAGAAAGCGAAATGGAAAGAGAATTTTACAAAATACCTATTCAACGCAAGTATTTGCTTTATTCGCCTTCGATTTTTATGACCGTTGTGATTTTGCTACTAAGTCTTTTTGCAGGTTCGGCATTTGATTTTGCGGTGCTAACTGGCGAACAGCTTGCAAATCCTCAATATTATATTAACGCTGTATTGGGAGGCAAGTAATAATGGGACTACTACTGCTGAATCTTGTACTCGGGATATTATGGACATTGCTGACGGGTGATTTGCACTTTACGAATTTCATCCAAGGTGTAATTATTGGATATGTGATTTTATTCGTTTCCAAAAATGCAATCGTCAAAACAAGATATTTTACACGTCTCCCGAAAATATTCTTATTCATATTATATTTCATCAAGGAATTGATTGTAGCGAATATAAAAGTAGCTTATGATATTCTTACAGTCAAAGATAAAATGAGACCCGGAATAATAGCGCTACCGTTGGATGCCAAAACAGATTTGGAAATAACTTTATTTGCTAACTTAATTACCATGACGCCCGGCTCCTTGAGCATTGACACATCTGACGACAATAAAGTACTTTACGTTCATGCAATGTATATTGACGACCCACAGAAATACAAAGAAGAATTAAAAACAGGTTTGGAACGAAAATTATTGGAGATATTGCGATGAGTTTCGTTGAAATTGCCATATTTATATCCTTGCCGATAATTACAGTTTCTATGTTGATAATGGTATATAGAGTTGCAGTAGGACCAAGTTTGGAAGATAGAGTTGTAGCACTTGATTTGATAGCAACAACGGTAATTGGATTTATTGCTGTTTATGCAATCATTTCAAATTCTACGACAATTCTTGATGTTGGGATTATTATCGCAATGTTAGCGTTTTTGGGTACGACAGCCTTTGCATATTATTTGGAACGGAGGTCTAAATCATGAGTGGAATAATTGATGTTGTAAGTGCAGTACTGATATTGTCAGGTGCAATTTTTATATTGATTTCATCAATCGGTTTAATAAAAATGCCTGATATTTATATGCGTATGTCCGCCACTACAAAAGCTACTACTTTGGGCGTTGGGAGCATTTTATTGGGTACGGCATTATATTTTGAAGAAGTTGGGATAATAACACGTGCTATCATAATAATCATATTTTTATTCCTAACGGCACCAATCGGTGCCCATTTAATCGGGCGAGCAGCATATTTCGATGGAATCCCGTTATGGGATAAATCCATTATAAATGAATTAGAGGGTAGTTTCAATCCTATCGAGCATGTGTTATACAGCGAAAAATTCGGTAGTGATGAAAAAGTAACTTTACCACGTGAACAAACTGAAAACAACTCAGATTAGTCTTCTTTAATCACAAGTTGAGCAATTTGAACTGCATTCGTTGCGGCACCTTTGCGCAAATTATCTGCAGCCACCCATAAATACAAAGCATTTTCGGCTGAATCATCTCGACGAATTCTACCGATATAAACAGGGTCGGTGTCTTGAGTGATTTGCGGAGTAGGATATGAATCTCGACTCGTGTCATCCATCAAAACGACGCCTACTGTATTTGCATATAGACGCTTAACATCTTCGATTTCATAGTTATTTTCAAGCTCCACATTTACCGATTCGCAGTGACCGCCTAAAGTAGGAACACGAACACAAGTAAATGCAAGCGGCAATGCATCAATTCCGAGAATTTTCCGGGTTTCGTTTATCATTTTTGTTTCTTCTACCGTAAATCCTGATGGTTCAAACTGATGGAACAGTAAATTATATGCAATCGGTTTGGCATCAGTAACTTCGCCGGATATTTCACTCATCAGCTTTTCTACGCCTTTATTTCCGGCACCTGAAATTGATTGGTAAGTTGAGCATACTACGCGTTTCAGACCGAAATTGTCCGAAAGAGGTTTAAGAGCAACAACAAGTTGGATTGTTGAGCAATTTGGATTGGCAATAATCCCTTTATGATTTTGGAGGTGGTGCGGATTTACTTCAGGCACAATAAGGGGAACATCGGGGTCCATACGCCAGGCACTACTGTTATCAATTACAATACAGCCTTTTGCGGAAGCAATCGGAGCATACTCTTTCGATACTGCGCCACCAGCAGAAAATAGTGCTATATCAAAATCATCGAATACCTCAGGTAAAAGCTCTTCTATTTTATAAGTCTCGCCTCTGAAAGGCAACTCTGTACCGGCAGAACGGCTACTTGCAAATAGCCCGAGGCGTGCCACGGGGAAATTTTGTTCTTCGAGCACTTTCAACATGGCTCTTCCGACTAAACCACCGGCACCAACTATAGCAACATTATATCTTTTCATTTTCGTTTCGTTCAATTATTCATACATAGAATTTACAAATTTTGGCAATATGATTTGTTCGATTTTCATTGCCTGCCCGGATTCGGAATCAATTTCGACATACACAGCACAAAGCTTCAAATCATCAGTGGCTTGCTCATATTTGTGTGCAGTTTGCAATAATAATCTTTTAAGTGCAATATCTTTTCTCATCCCTACTACAGAATCGTAAGGTCCTGTCATACCAACATCAGAAATGTAAGCCGTACCGTTCATTAATATTGACGCATCAGCAGTAGGAATATGAGTATGAGTGCCTATAACGGCTGAGGCGCGTCCGTCTAAGTGCCATCCCATTGCGACTTTTTCGGCAGTTGCATCTGCATGGAAATCCACTATAATTATTGGGGTCCTCTCGTTTAACATTTTAACTAAATTATCTGCAGCACGGAAGGGACAATCTATTGCCTGCATGTAAGTTCGTCCTTGCAGTTGGACAACTGCAACTTCCAATCCCGGAGCTTTTTCGATTACTTTGAAACCCTTCCCAACGTTTCCGGGAGGATAGTTATAAGGTCTAATTACACGGTCATTCTTAGCCATCAAGGGTCGAGATTTCCAATTATCCCAAATGTGATTGCCTGTAGTGATTACATCAACACCAAGAGCGAAAATCTCTTCGGCTTGTTCTTCATTCAGACCTTTACCGTTCTCGATGTTCTCGCCGTTTACGATAACAAAGTTAGTACCATAAGATTCAATTAGCCCTTTCAGCTCTTTTTTGAGATATTCAAGCCCAATTAAGCCAACAACATCTCCAACAAATAATAGTTTTATTTTCTCAGCCAATTTATTTCCAGTTTAATATATAATATACTATTGACGTTTACTTTTAGATTGATTATACAATTGGATGATTTTTTGAGTCAAAGTGCTCCATTTTGCTTCTGCTTTATATTTACTAATATTTTCAGTCATTGATTTCAAATCACGGCTGAAGTACTCTTTCACTGCATTTATAACACCGTTTGCAGAGACATCTTCGGTCATAATTCCCGTTTGGTAGGGTTCAATCATTTCGGAAAGTCCGCCTACATTTGTTGCAATTAGTGGCAAATCAAAATGATACGAAATTCCGACTATGCCGCTTTGTGTAGCCGAACGATATGGCAATACGCAAACATCAGCAGCCGAAAACAGCAAGCGTACATCATCATCACTAATGAATCTAATCATTTCTGACACTCGGCTTCCCAAATTATGTTTAGATATTATTTCTGCATATTCGGAGTATGATTCGTAAGGTTCGCCTGCAATGATTAAATGGTATTCTTCGCCAAGTTTGCTCATAGCTTCTATCAACAAATCCAAGCCTTTATACTTGCGAATAAACCCGAAAAAAAGCAGAACTTTTTTATCGTCATTAATTCCCAATTTTGTTCTTGCATCAGATTTGGGGAGCTTTTCTCCGAAATGGTCATACAATGGATGCGGAGTAAGCACAAAATTGGCATTTGGTCGGAAACTCAATAAATCATCCCTGACAGATTCGCTCATAGTAACAAAAGCGTCGAAACCAGAGAGAAAATACTTAATGAGAGCCATGTCTCCGATGCGTTTTTCGTGTGGGATTACATTGTCGAGTATAGCAATTTTCGTGGTAGATTTGCCGACAAATCTTGCTGTAGTTCCCAATGAAGGCGCCAAAAATGGAATCCAGAATTTTGTCAAAAGTATATCGGGAGCAAATTTGTTAATTTTTGAAGCAGCAGTGAAATACGATAAAGGATTTACCGTACTCAAAATTCTATCGGCAACAATTGTAGGTCGAGCGTCTGAATTTTCTACAAATTGACTTTTACCCGGGAAAAGGAAATTTGGGTACTGAGTAGTAAAAGTGTACGCTCGTGTTTCGTGATGAATCGCAAATTCGGAAATCAAATTTTGATTGAATTGGGCAATGCCACCCCTAAACGGGTAAAAAGTAGATAAATATGCGACTTTCATTTCCTTGACAAGGCAATTATAGTTATTTTAAAACGTAATTTACGATGTTAAACTTAAATATTGTAAATGAATAAGATAAAAGACATAAGAGAAGCAGTCATGAGCAGTAATTTATCGGATAATGATAAATATTACTGGGGCTATATGTATGATTTGGGTAAAAGTACAATTGTACCATTATTAATAGAGCAAGGTATATTCAAAGCCGGAGATAAAGTCGCTGAAATTGGTTCTGCAGAAGGCGGCGTACTTCATGCTTTAGCCGAAGCCGGAGCATCGGAAGCAATTGGAACCGATATCGCAATTGAAAGAATCCAAACGGGTGAACTCATTACCAAAATAGCCGGGCTTGACGTGAAGTATTCGACTCACGACATAATTGGCGAAGAGCCCCATACAGAGTGGCACAACAGATATGATTTGGTTATACTTCGCGATGTAATCGAGCACCTCGATTCGGCTTATACGGCATTGGCTAATATCCGAAAAATCATGAAACCCGGCGGATACTTGTACGTTACTTTTCCTTCTTATTATTCTCCTTTCGGTGGTCACCAACACACTTTAGCAGGTAAGGCATTGACAAAATTGCCCTATATTCATTATTTCTCAAAAGGGTTTTTTGAATTTTTGATTCAATCCGGCAGACCACAAGACATCGAAGAAGTAATGCGATTGCGTAATATTAGGCTGACTCCCGACAAATTCAAGAAAGCTGCATTGAAAGCAAAGTTGAACATTTATCGCGAAGATTATTATATTTTGCGTCCGGTATTTAAAGCGAAATTTGGTTTACCTGCATTGAAAATGCCTTCATTTTTAGGAATTCCGCCATTTAATTCAGTTTTTAGTACAGAATCATCATTTATTTTGCAAAAATAACTTGTTTATATCAAATTTTTTGATTACATTTCGGAAAATTTCAAGGTGATTTATGACTATTGAATCAAATAATGCAAAAATTGAACGTAGCGCTGCCACAGTTCAAGATTATCAACCTATGTCCGTACAGCATGAGCTGCAAAAAGAAGTTCTCCGTGAATCTGTCGGCATAGGCGATTTGAGCATTCAGAAGCAGTTAATGCAGTTGTTGATGTCTGCCCAACCTATCATTCAAGTGCAACAAACTGCACAAAATCAAATCGCAAAAGGTTATTTAGACATCAAAGTCTAATATTTTGATTTTTTACCGCAAATGTGCTTTTTGTAAGAAACAATTCTTATATTTGAATCTCAAATATAGCGGAAAGACATGACATTTTTAGAAACAATAGCAAAATTTGACAGAGTTGTAAGACATCTGTCATTTTACTTTTCACCACGACTTGCAATAGAACTATATTCACGCGGAAGACGGGAATTTATACATGCCTTGAGCAACGAACAATTATCCAAGCCTCGTTATATCAACAATGGCAACAAAGCTACTATTTGGGGAGTAGAATTTGGTAATAGGCTTATGAATGCAGCCGGAATGTTCAAAAACGGGATTGGTTATGACATCAGTTATATGCAAGGAGCGGGAGCATTTTTAGCCGGAACTACCACATCAACACCGCGAGCAGGAAACCGCAAAAAAGGGATATTGCATCCGTTTATGCCTTACCCACGTTCAGAGGCGGCTTTAAATTGGATGGGTTTGCCAAATGATAGTCACGAAACTGTTGCGGAACGAATTTTCAGAATCCAAAAAAAAGATGGCTGCCCGATTGGAGTTAGTGTTAGCGGCGCCCCGGGTTCAGATTTTGATACTGCAATGGAAGGTATCGTAAACGGATTTATGCTTTATGAAAAAGCAGGCGTCACTTTTGCAGAACTCAACGAAAGTTGTCCAAATACTGAAGAGCAACACGATAGTACAAATTTGCTCGATAATGCTCTCATTTCAAGACTCGAATATGTACGTGATAAATATATAAAACAATCCGACAAGAGTATTCCAATTGTGGTAAAATTTTCGACCGATACAGAATTAATCCAAATACCGAGCCTTGTATCATTATTGATTGATATGGGTTTCAGTGGAGTGAATTTTGGTAATACATCTGTTAATTACATGAAAAAACTCGTACAAATCCATTATAAAGAAGAAGAAAATTTCAGATATTTTATGACTCATTTCGGGGGTGGTATTTCAGGCAAACCACTTAGAGAAGATTCGCTAAAATTGGCTTCTGAGGCAGTTAAAATCAGAAACAATATGAACTTGCTGAAAGAATTCATAATTATCCGAACCGGCGGAATTGAAACTATCGAGGATTATAATGCTTCAGTGGAAGCAGGAGTTGATTTGATGCAATGGTTTACGGGATATTTTGAATTATTCTCTAAACATGGGCACGACTTATACAAGCATCTATTCACACAAAAATAATTCTAATTATGAATAACTTTCTTGTAAATTTCCGATTTGACAAGCCCAAGTTTGTTGAAAAAATGCAAGAAAGACACGCCCAATACACCCAATCCATATTTGAGGCTACGAGAGAAATTAATAGACGAGGCTTCCTCGAAATACAAAGTCGGACATGTGATTTCGGCAATATCATACCCTTGGTAAAAAATTTGTGATAGCATTTGGTTATCGAAAATAAAATCGTCAGAATTTGCCATATAGTTGATTGATTTCAAAACATCTGCCGAAAATGCTCTATATCCCGAGTGATATTCAGATAATTTCTGGTTGATTAGAAGATTTTGGGCTAAAGTCAAAAATCTGTTGGATATATATTTGTATTTGGGCATTCCACCTTTGAGGGCACCTTTGCCGAGTATTCGAGAACCTAAAACAACAGGATAAACTTCATTTGCAATCAAATAAGCCATAGACTGTATGAGTTTGGGAGTATATTGGTAATCCGGATGCAGCATGATTACAATATCGGCACCAATTTCGAGTGCTTTATTATAGCATGTTTTCTGATTCCCACCGTAACCCTTATTCTCCTCATGTCTTATCACATACTTAATGCCAAGTTTCGTGGCAATCTCGTAAGTATTATCGGGGCTATGGTCATCAACAAGAATAATCTCGTCCACAATATCAAATGGAATTTCCTGATGAGTGCGTTCGAGAGTGAGCTCTGCATTGTATGCCGGCAGAACTACAACTATTTTTTTTCCGTTTATCATGTTCAATAAATTAGTTTATATAAATACAATTATATTAAATAGTCAAGATTAGTTTCAATTTTCAATAATCTGATATTTCGAAATGAAAACTTCAGGTTCCACGATTGAAGTTTCAATTTTATAATCCGCACCCAAGAGTAATTTGTCATAAGTTAGCAAATAATCGGCATGGATTGATAGCGCTAATTGTATAAATTTGCTATCGGAAATATCTCGCGAAAAATGGAAATCGTTATCAATAATCTCCATAACAGTATTGCTTTTGACCAAATCCTTCCAATATTGTTTTTGCCTCATAGTAAATGAAAATTTATCACGATTGATAATCAGCTTGTACTCGTTATAAATAGATTTTGATATAGACCAAGACATGGAATCATCAGTGCAAAGCAAATCAATAATTTTTAGAGCAACTGCATTGCTAAGCATAGCAGCAATGAGAACCGAAGTATCAATTACGAGTTTCAATTATCTTTTGCCCAATTTGAAATTGTTGATGAAATCTTTTGTAAAGTCCGATAAAACAAGTCTACCACTTATTTCGGCTCTTTCAAAAAGTAAAGTATCCCAATTTTCAGTTCCTTGACGGAAGATTTTTTTCAATTCCATGGTGGCATCCGGACTCATCTTTGAAAGTCTTCCTGCGAGCTCTGTGACAGCATTGTTCAAATCATCAAGGGAATAATAAACATTTGCGTATAGCCCCTTGTTCAAAGCCCAAGTTTCGTTGTACCATTGAGTATCAATTGATATTTGCGCAAATGCTGTAGTGCCGATTTTGCGTTCAACAGCAGGTCCCACTACGAATGGACCAATCCCCAGGTCGAATTCTGAAAGTTTGATTGCCGCTCCTTGCATTGCCAAAGCATAATCGGATGCAGCTACAAGTCCAACACCGCCACCAACAGCCTTAGCTTGGACACGTGTGATTATGAATTTGTCTGAATTTCGCATTGCATTGATAACTTTAGCGAATCCGCTGAAAAATTCTTTGCCCTGTTCAAAATTATCAATAGCTATTAATTCGTCGAAAGATGCACCTGCACAAAAGGCTTTATCGCCTTCGCTACGCAAAACAATTACGTTAATAAGCTTGTTATCAGATGCTTGAGTAATAGTTTGGGCTAATTTATTTAATATTTCGCCGGGGAGCGAATTACTTTTAGGATGGAAAAAAGTCACTACGCCGACTTTGTCATGTATTTCTAAACGTACAAAAGCTTCATTCATAAAAATTTGATGATTAAATAAAAAAATATTTGAGTTGAAACGTTAGTTTGGAATGATTATTTGATTACTCGACCGACTCCGGCAAATCGTCGTGTGTAGTATTCGTCGGCGACAGCTTGCTTGATAACACCGCGACTTGAAGATGCGTGAATCATCTCGCCGTTGCCTATATAAATCCCAACATGATTAACAATTGCACCATTACTGAAGAAAATCAAATCGCCTTGTTGAAGATTATCAGTCTTCACTCTTTCCGAATTTTCGTACTGTGTGCGGCTCGTGCGGGGAACATTGATACCGATAGCTCCATAAACTTGAGCTACCAAACCCGAGCAATCAATACCTGAACGGTCGTCACCACCATATCTGTATGGTGTCCCAAGCCAAGAGAAAGCTTCACTAACGATTAAATTGCCCATCTCATTTTCATCATCCCTATTTGGAAAGTTAAGATGCCCAATTTGCCCTTGTGAGACGGATTCTGAAACTGATTTCGATTGAGTTGTGTTTTTTTTTGATGCAGGAGTGCTTTGCTTTTGAGAAGCGAATCGAACATGAGAACTACAGGAACTGAGAAGTACAATCAGTAATACGGATAGAAAAAAAGATTTATATGTGCCGATTAATTTCATTTTCTTGCATTGTTGTCTTCGCTATTTTTGAGCCTGACAGTTTTTAGTTTGTCGGAGCCTAACAATTTGACCGAATCCGACATCAAGAAAAACATTCCCAATATTGCTAAAAGGACTAAAGCGATTTTCAAATACAATTGTTCCATATCACCTCCAAGAAATAATAGTCTAAAGTGCAAATTTTATGCCAATAACAAGATTTTAGAATCAATACGAATACAATAAAGTAAAGTTACAAAAAGTACAAGAAAATTGACTGAATAACGTTTCAATCTTAACATATTAACTCAAATTTTAGGTTTTGAATGACATTTAGAGAAATATTTGAAAATTACGAGACAATCGCTGTTTACGGAATGTCCAAGAATGCCGTAAAAGCAGCACATTCGGTGCCTGTTTATATGTATAATCAAGGGTACAATGTGATTCCAATCAACCCGACTGTGGATAAAATTCTCAATCTTAAAGCATATCCGAGCTTAGATGATGTGCCTGATGAAATTGAGATACTCAATGTATTCAGACCTTCGGAGCAAGCTTTTGAAGTAGTAAAAGAGGCTGTAGAGCGTCACAAAAAACATGGCGATATCAAATTGATATGGCTTCAGTTAGGAATTGTATCGGAAGAAGGCAAAAAGTTAGCTCTAGAAAACGGTATAGAGTTCATCCAAAACAGATGTATGTATGTAGAATTTATTAATAGCGGATTGGGGAAAAAAAAATAATGTAAATTTTTTGTAACTTTATACCATTTTAAAAGTCTTATCATAACGAAATATATGCTGATGAAAATGGCATGATTTGTGAATATATGTTTGTGAAGTTTACTATATTTGTAATTGAAATAATTTGAGGTGATATAAGTAATTCGCTACAATTTGTATATTTTGTGATGATAAAATCAATGGTACGACCGGCATATTCCACATTTGAATGGGATAAGCCGAATTGCAAATAGTACATAAATTTATAAACTAAAGAGATATGATTGCTTTGCGTAGCGGATTTATCAAAATAGCTTTAATAGTTTCAATACTTTCATTTTCGGTTGTGCCGTCAAAAGCATCATCGAAATTGTTTTTGTCTTTGAATGCACCTTATCTCTATACTCAATCCTTTATCCAATTCTTCATGTTCCAAAATCTTTGGTCAAGCACAGTCTTGTTTCCTTCGATTATTCAATTGCAAGAAAACAACTTCGAGTTTGCTCAAAATTTGATGAATACAGACCAAGAGATTGAGATTGACACTACGCAGCAAGAACCATTAATTCCGAAAGAAACACTTGAACAAAGCGAGCAAGAACCCGAAATTGACACAGTTAATACTCAAGACAATGCACCCGTTGATTTGAACCAAATTCTCGAACCTGATGAACCAACTCAAATTCCAGATAACACGAATCAAATACCTGACCCAATACCCGTAATCACACCTTTAGATACCTCAAACAGAATATTTTTTAGTGATACCGATGATGGGCATTTTAGGCGACCTCAATTTTTGCAAAGATTCGAAACAAATAGGCAATCACTATACGAAAGCAGTTTCGGTTCATCATATAAGCAACCATCGGGATTGAAATCGCAAAACAAATTGGACAGTACAGCTTCGTCAGTCAGAGCAACAGAATCAATTGACAATGACGAAATCAGCTATCCTTACGTTGTTAAATTAGATGAATATCTCCAACTTCGCCAATCGCAAATTCGCGGGCAAATATGGGATTCATTACTTACAAGATATGACCTCAAAATGGCTTTGTCCAAAGGCGATTTGGCAAGATTAATCAGTCAATCCACAGGTTTGACCATTCCAATACCACCAAATCCATTGACTAATATATTTGGTAAACCCGAAATCAGCATTAATGTAAATGGCGAAGTAAATATCAGGCTTGGTGTCAGATGGGATTCGCAAAATTTGGGGACAGTTTCACAATTTGGACAAACCCAATTCTCGCCAATTTTTCATCAAGACATCAGGATTGATGTAAATGGTCGAATTGGCGATAAGTTGAAATTGAATACAAATTGGAATACTCGTCGTACATTCGATTTCGATAATAAATTCAAAATAGGTTTTGAAGGCGAAGATGACGATATAATCAAACTTGTAGAACTTGGTAACGTTAATTTGCCATTGCCCACAACATTGATACGTGGCGGAGAAACACTTTTCGGTGCCAGACTTGACATGCAATTCGGTCCACTTTATATAAAAACATTGTTCTCGCAAAAGAGAGGCGAGCGGAAATTCGTTGATGTACGGGGCGGCACAAGCAAGCAATATTTCCAACTCCGAGCATATGATTTTGCCAAGAACCACTTTTTTGTTGATACAGAATATCAAAAAATCTACGATAAATATTTCGAAAATTCGACACCTGTAATACCAGTCGAGGGTGACAGTTTGAGGATCAAGGAAATCGAAGTTTACGAATCAACAAATGATATCAGAGAAGGCGTTTCGATGGCAGGGACATCAATTGCAATTGCCAATTTGCCGCCAATTTTACGAAGAAACAACGAAAGCTATCCTAATACATACAAGACATTAGAAATCAAAGCTGGCGAAGTAGAAAGAGGAAATTTCATCCGATTGGATTCTTCCAAATATCGCGTTGATTATAATCTTGGAACAGTTTCAATCCGAAATTTACGTCCCGACCGCTACTATGCTGTGTCATATCGTACCGAGGGCCCGACTAACGACCCCTTAGATGACCGTTATCACGGTGATTTGTCTTCATTAGCAGGCGTAAAAGATACTTTGATTTTGAAATTGATTTATCGCCCAAATATGCAACCCGGTTTCACAACGTTGTGGAAACGCCAGATGAAGAATATATTCGACATCAATGCGCGCAATGTCAACGTTAACGAAACTAATATCAATATTTGGTACCTCAGGAAAACCAACGACTCGACTGATGTGTTAGAAGGTGCACCTGATAAGTTAGTTACGATATTCGGAGTTGACCAAGTAAATAATAGCACCGGAGCACCGCAACCGGATGGTATATTTGATTTGAGACCGCCTTTCTTCGACCCTAATGAAGGCTTAATTACATTTCCTAATTCACGACCCTTCGATTCAGCATTAGTCAGATATTTTTCGCGTGATGACATAGGAAACCCAGACCTTGCAAGAGAATACATTTTCAGCGAACCTTATGATACTACTTACGATGTAGCAAGACTAAACACGGCTCGGGACAGATTTATAATTTCGGGGGAAGTTTCAGGACGTGCTTCAAATCGGATTCAGTTAGGTGCGTTCAACCTCGCTCGCGGTAGCGTAAGAGTACTGCTCGACGGACAAGAGTTGATTGAAAATCAAGATTTTATAATTGACTATTTCGCCGGAACGCTGACTTTGAGAAACCCTCGAGCTTCATTGCCTAATGCAAATCTTAAAGTAGAATACGAACAACGAGATATATTCAATATTTCAACGCGAACATTGGCTGGTATCAGAGGTGATTATTTGTTGCATCGCTCACGTTATGCAAATGCAAATTTAGGTTTTACATTCATGCACTACGACCAATCTGCACTCATTGACCGTGTTCGGCTGGGAGAGGAACCAATATCCAACTCGATATTCGGTTTCGATGGTAATTTGAATTGGGAAACTGAGTTCATCACGAGATTATTAGATTATCTGCCATTTTACGATACAAAAGCACCGTCGTCATTCAATATGCGTGGTGAATGGGCGATGATATTGCCCACACCAAATAAGAGACTCTCGGAAATTGCTTCGGATAACAACGAACCGGTGGTATTTATTGATGACTTCGAGGGAGCTCAACGTACAATTCCATTGGGATTGAATTCAACACAATGGCAACATGCTTCTCCGCCAGTGAACACAATGTTCTGGGAAAGTGACACAGTAGCAGTGCAATACAAAGCAAATATGTTTTGGTACCAGTTTTTCATTGCAAGAGTTCCAATTCGCGATATTTATCCGAACAATACATCATATCAGCAAGGCAGAAACTACCGCAACCCGATGCACATTTTATTTGACCCGAGCAAACGTGGTATTTATAACATGAACCCATTATTCTTAGACGAAGTCAACCCGAATTTCGACCCGAGTAATGTATGGAGTACTCGACCTGATATTAAACCCAAAGTATGGTCGGGTATGATGCGATTGCTCTCATCGTTCAATACAAATTTCGATACAGAAAATATCGAATATGTAGAAATAATGATGCGTGTAAATGCTTACGAACCCGGTCAGACTAAGATGTACATCGATTTTGGTCAAATCAGCGAGGATATTATTCCCAATAAAGTTTTGAATACGGAGGACGGCATTACAACTTTGAATCCATTGCCAAACGGATTAATTGATGAGGGCGAAGATGTCGGGATTGACGGTATAAACAATGCTCAAGAAAAGGTGATATACCCCTTTCCATTAGGCGAAGAGGATGACCCTGCTCGTGACGATTATGCTTTTAATTTTACAAAAAATGACGACGAGCGCACATGGCAGGATTTCATAAAATATAATAATTTTGAAGGAAATTCTCGCGTATCGGAATTGGGGCAATTCCCAGATTCGGAAATATTGAACAAAAACAACGGACAAGAAATATCGCTCGACAATAGCTATTTCACATACGAAGTCAATCTTTCGCAATCAGCTGCCGACGCAGCGAATAATCCTCAAATCGTAGGTGGTAACCCACAAACAGGTTGGTTTTTATATAGAATTCCAATTCGCAAGCCGATTGACAGAGTGGGCAACCCCCTATTTTCTAACATTCAATACGTTAGAGTGCGCTTCCAAGGCGGTTATTTAGATGCTTCGATTGATGATTGGAAGCTCGTCGGTTCGCAATGGCAAAGAGTAAGTAATTTACAACCCAATGTCAATCCAAACGATAGTGTGTTGGCAGTATCATTTGTCAATCTTTGGGAAAATGCCGGACCACCGGATTATTACACGATGCCTCCGGGAGTTGCCGCACCACGCCAATTGAATAATCCTGACCCAACTCGTGACATAAGACTGAACGAGCAATCAATTGCAATAGGCGTGAAAAACCTTCGCTATGGCGACGAAAGGATGACAACACGCATTTTCCGTCAATTAGACCTATTTTACTACAAAAAAATGAAGTTTTTCATTCATGGCGATGGGTCAATGCCTGATAATGTTATCCCGGGTGCAGTCCCCAAAGCTTATGCCTTCCTTCGTTTCGGCATAGACTCTTCAAACTATTACGAGTACAAACGCCCACTTATGAGAGGTTGGCAAGATATTGAAATTGATTTACTCCAACTCACAGCAATTAAACAGCTTCGCGATTCGCTTAACCGATACGAACGATTTGAAATACCTGTGCCGGGCGACCCAAATGCAGTATTTGCCATAAAAGGAAATCCGATTCTCACACGAGTGCAGTTTTTCGGCTTGGGTATAATCAATCCCGCCGAAAGATTCCCGAATGAATTGACCACAACAATGTGGGCAAATGAATTAAGACTTATTTCTCCTGAAGAATCTGCGGATTGGGCAGGGATTGGCTCTTTCAATTTGGTACTCGCAGATTTGGGGACTATTAGTGGTAATTTCCAACACAGTAAGCCTAATTTCCACCAACTCGAAGAACGATTTGGAAATAGGAGCAATTCTACAAATTGGTCTGTGACGATGACCGGGAATTTGGATAAATTCGCCCCAAAAAGTTTCAGCAATATGAAAATACCGGTAACTTATACTCATTCTGAAATTATGGAAACGCCCCAATTTGTGGCAAATGATGATATATTTTTGAATGAAGCCGCATCAGCAGCATATAATCAAGTAATCCAATCAGGCGGAACTCCATCTGAAGCAGCTCAGGCAAGAGACAGAATTATCAACCGTTCGCAGTCATTGAGGGTTATGGATAGCTGGGCAATAACAGGATTCAAATTCGGATTGCCTGTAAGTCATTGGTTAGTTAGTGAAACAATAAATAAAGCGACTGTTACCTATGCTTATTCGCAAGAATTTGAGAGAAATCCGATTTATGCTGAACGGTTCAATTGGCAATGGCGATTGGGCGTTCAATGGGGTACAAGTATTCCGGACTTCCTAAGTTTCAAACCATTTACTTTCCTTGATGGAATGCCATTTTTGGGCGTTTATAGTGGTGCGAAAATCAACTTTTTACCTACAAATATCAACACTAACGTCACTTTCAATAGAAGACGTCAAACAGAGCAATCACGATTCCTCGATTTCCCGAGTCCTATTTTGCGTGATTTCTCTGCTATGCGTGTAATTAGTTTGAATTGGAAATTATCCGAAAGCGGATTCTTAAGCCCTGTGATTGATTATAATGTGTCAACAAACAGCACTTTGGTGAACATGGAATTTGACGAATTCGGTCAGCAACGCACAGGCGCACAAATTGGCTCGGCAATGTTCTTCAATAATGGAGAATTAATCAATTTCGGGACAAATAATTTGCACACGCAAACAGTATCCATTAATTTACGTCCGATGCTTCCCAATATCATTTCGCTTAACGAATTTATTGATATGACTGGAAGTTTTTCGACTACATACAATTGGTCTGACCCATTGCAAACTAAACCCGAAATTAGGGACATCGTCAAAAATGCTGGATGGACAAATTCGATTCGGTTCAATATGGGAGTGAAGTTGAAAACTTTGGGCGATGGATGGTTTGGGGTTGAAGCAGCAAAACCAACCGGAATCAGACAATTTCAACCACAAGTTGACACAACTACGAAAAAATCTTCATCAGGTTCGGGGGCTCTTTTTGCTCCAATTGCTATATTCAAACTAATATTTTTCGATTGGGACAAAGTAGATTTTGTCTTCACACAGCAAAATTCCAATCTTACACCCGGTGTATTTGGTGGCACAGGTATGCACAATTTCTGGGTGAATGGAATGACATTCCGCGAAAGCCAGCCAATTCACGGTCCAAGTTGGGCTTATCAAATGGGGCTTGTCGGACATCCGCACGGTGGTTATGACCTTGTAAGCTCAGACCAATTCCCATTCTTTGGATTTCAATCTTATACGGGATTGAGACCGGCAAATGCACGTTTGCAAGATAATTACAGACAAACAACTTCGTTGAATATCAAGACCTCACGTCCATTATGGAAAGGGGCAACTATGGAATTATCCTGGAAAACCGAAGTAGGCTATAATCGCAATCAGACCGTTGTTACTGATGAATTTGGCAATCCTTCATTTACAAATATTATTGGCACTGAATCATTCAATCGCTCTTTCCTTACATTCCCTACTATATTTGGATTCAATCCATTCAATAATACAATAGACAACGTAATCAGATTATACGAAGCACAAACTGCAATAGTAGAAAACAGATTTGTAAATGGAGAAATCGACGAAGTAGAGAGAAATCAGCTTTATCAAAAAGCTCTGAATGAGGCTTTTTACAATGGATTGGAAATGTTTTCGATTACAGGTGGCGGAACAGCAAAATTCCTTCCGGCTGTGAATTGGCTTATTAGATGGGAAGGATTAGAAAATTTCTGGCTTTGGAAAGATTACGTCAAGAAAATGACATTAGACCATCAATATACTTCTTCGTATAATGAAATGGCAAATTTGACCGATAATGGGCGAGCTGTTACTACTCAAACTGTCCAATATGCATTCCAGCCTCTTGTCGGTATAAATTCTACTTTCGACGAAAATCTTTTTGATGGAACTCTGACAGCAACTTTGAGATGGTCAAGCACTAAGTCTTTCATGATAAATTCGGCTGCTCGTTCGACAATTACATCCCAAACTACAAATGACATTACTGCCCAAGCCAGCTATACAATGAAAGGATTTGAGTTTGCATTCCTGGGTATATCACTACAAAATGATTTCGAGCTTTCTTTCCTTTTCACTTATAAAACTAACGGGAGAGCCTTGTACAACATCACAAGCCCTGCCGATACATATGTTGGCGATGATGCCGGAGGACAAACTCTTGACGGTAATACTCAAATCATTATCGAACCGAGAGCCCGCTATTCATTGAGCCAAAGGCTTACAGCGTCATTCTTTGTGCGGTACGAAGGCACTTTTACCGAAGGTGCGGCACAACCGGGATTCCATTCTACACAAATCGGATTCGACCTCAGACTATCAGTTGCAGGCGGAAGATAATAACTTTTATCATTCAAAAGATTATTTTACCGTGTTATTCGTATTTTTGTAAGTTACTATATTTATAAAAATGGGATAATTATGTTGTCGAGTTACAAAAGTTTTCACTATATCGAAGACATTCACAAATATGTCGGCGAAGAAGTCACTTTACGTGGCTGGGTTTACAATCTAACCGGTAAGGGAAAATTACAATTCATAATGCTTCGCGACGGCACAGGAGTAATCCAATGCGTCGTATTTAAGGCAAATGTTAGTGAAGAAGCATTCGAAAATGCCAAAAGCCTGACCCAAGAATCATCATTGAGTTTGACAGGCAAAGTAGTAAGTAATGAAAAAGCACCCGGTGGCTTTGAAATAGATGTCACAAATTTGCAAATTATTCAATTAGCTCAAGAATATCCCATAACTCCTAAAGACCACGGGGATTCATTTTTGATAGAGCATCGCCATTTGTGGTTGCGTTCATCTCGCCAACATGCTATTATGCGCGTCAGAGCGGCTGTGATGAAAGCAATTCGCGACTTCTTCGACGGTAACGGATTCAAACTCATGGATTCACCAATTTTGACACCGAATGCTTGCGAAGGCACTTCCACATTATTCGAAACCGAATATTTTGACTTGGGAAAAGCATATTTGTCACAATCAGGTCAACTTTATGCAGAAGCTACTGCACTTGCATTGGGTAAAGTTTATACTTTCGGACCTGCATTCCGTGCCGAACGTTCCAAAACACGTAAGCATTTGACTGAATTTTGGATGGTGGAACCCGAAATGGCATTTTTCGATTTGAACGACGACATGGATTTGGCTGAAGATTTGGTCGAATACATTGTACAATATTGCTTGAAGACATGCCAAAAGGAACTTCAAACCTTAGAACGTGACACTACGAAACTCGAAAAAGTACGCCGTCCATTCCATAGAATGAGCTATTCGGATGCAGTTGATTGGCTGGTAGAAAACAAAATCCCTCTGAACAAGAAAATTGACGGCAAAGATGTCGAAATACTTCCATTCCCATGGGGCGAAGATTTTGGTTCACCACAAGAGGAGGCAATCATGGAACAATTCGACAAACCGATGATAATTCATCGCTACCCGACTGAAATAAAAGCTTTTTACATGAAACGCGACCCAATCAACCCGAAAGTGGTTCTTGCGATGGATATGTTAGGTCCGGAAAGAGCCGGAGAATTAATTGGTGGCAGCCAAAGAGAAGACAATTTCGATTTGCTGTTAGAGCGAATCAAACATGAAGATTTGCCGGAAGACGAATTTAAATGGTATTTGGATTTGCGCCGCTATGGAAGCGTCCCGCACAGCGGTTTTGGACTCGGAGTAGAACGCACGGTCAAATGGATTACAGGAGCAACACATATTCGCGAAGTAATTCCTTTCCCAAGAATGATTTACAGAATTACACCATAAATTGGAATATTATTCAATAAAAACGGATTTTGATATGTATGAAAATGTAAAAAAATATGACCCCGAACTGTACGACATTTTGATGTTAGAAAATGGAAGACAGCACGACAAAATCGAATTAATTGCAAGTGAGAATTTCACTTCCGAAGCTGTAATGCAAGCGCAGGGCTCGGTACTGACGAACAAATATGCCGAAGGCTATCCGGGTAAACGCTACTACGGCGGTTGTGAATATGTGGATATGGCTGAAGACCTTGCACGCGAAAGACTCAAAAAGCTATTCGGTGCGGAATATGTCAACGTGCAACCACACAGCGGCAGCAATGCCAACATGGCAGTCTATTTCACTTTCCTCAACCATGGCGACACAGTCATGGGATTGAGCCTTGCACATGGGGGTCACTTGACTCATGGTTCGCCTGTTAATTTTTCGGGCAAATTTTATAACTTCGTGGCTTACGAATTAGACCCCGCAACAGGAAGAATTGATTATGACAAAGCGGCTGAATTAGCCAAAAAGCACAAACCGAAGTTAATCACAGTTGGTGCTTCGGCATATCCGCGTGATATTGATTTCAAGAAATTCCGCGAAATAGCAGATTCGGTGGGTGCTTTCCTATTTGCAGATATTGCTCATCCTGCGGGATTGATTGCAAAGGGTAAACTGAGCAATCCTGTCCCCTACTGCGATATCGTAGCTTCGACAACTCACAAGACTTTGCGTGGACCTCGTGGCGGTATCATCATGACACACAAGGACTACGAAAATCCATTCGGAATCGTTGCGCCTAAATCAGGTCGCGTCAAAAACATCGGTGAAGTTTTAGATTCGTGGGTGATGCCCGGCGTTCAAGGCGGACCACTGATGCACGTAATTGCTGCCAAAGCTGTGGCATTCGGCGAAGTGCTGAGCGACGAATTTGATTTATACACAACTCAGGTAATTAAAAATGCCCAAGCTTTCGCCAAAGCACTTGTTTCCAAGGGATATGATTTGGTCAGTGGCGGCACGGACAACCATTTGATGCTTGTTGATTTGCGTAACAAAGGCGTAACCGGCAAACAAGCCGAAAATGCCCTTGATGAATCCGGCATAACTTGCAACAAAAACGCTGTCCCCAACGATACTCAACCACCATTGGTAACTTCGGGTATCAGGCTCGGAACTCCGGCGATGACTACTCGCGGATTGAAAGAAGACGATTTCGTCCAAGTTGCTGAATTTATTGACAAAGTAATCACCAACGTCGGTAACGAAAGCGTTTACGTGCAAGTCCGCAACGAAGTGAAAGAATTCACATCGAAATATCCGCTGCATCAAAAGATGATCTAAAATCTTACAGAGGCTGTCCACTTGGGCAGCTTTTTTTTTTTGAGTAAAATTTGGTTGATTTGCAAAATTTATTTATGTTTATAAAAATAGGGCTATACACAAATAGAATAGTGTTTAGTAAATGAAAAGCGAGAAATTGCACTTGAATTTTGTATGCCACCTTTTTTTTAATTTTTTTAGGGAGGGTTTATGCGAAGTAGATTTTATATATTTCTTTATCTAATAGTACACACCATCATATTGCTCAAGCCACCGGGGACACAAGCCGAAAATCCTGAGTGGATGTATTTTCATGATATTGAATATGCTTACAACATCACAGCTATCGACAATAACATATATTTAACATCAGGAGATGATTATGTTATTCGACTAAATTTAGAAAACTTAGAAATTGACACAATAGCGGAAATATATTCTGTGAGTAGCATTGCTCAAGACAAAGAAAAAAATATTTGGATGTCAACATTATTTAGTGGTATTTACAAATACTCTAATGGCAATCTGGAGAATTTCACGTCAAGCAATTCAGGTTTACCTGATAGCCGAGTGTCTGATTTAGTCATTGATGCCAATAATAATATTTGGTGTGCTACAAAACAAGGACTTGCAAAATTCGACGGTTCAGATTGGGAGGTTTACAAATTTGAACATCTTGAAGCAAATGGATATATTTCAAGTTTGGCAATTGATAAGGATGGCTCAATCTGGGTAACAAATGCTTATTCACCTTACAGAATTGCGAAGTTTAACAATGGTAAGTTTATTCCTTATAATGGTGAAAACACTGGTATTACAAGTATCAATTGGTGCCAAGCTATTGATTTTGATTCCAAAGGAAACATATGGTTTGTTGCCGGACATTACCTCTCTGATTCATTAGGTGGATTGATTAGATATGATGGTAATGAATGGACTCATTATGATAAAGATAATTCCGGGATGGCTAACCATCAACTTTCTTCAATTGCCATAGACAGTAACGATATAATTTGGACTGGAGGTTTTGAGGGTGGATTGCACAGATTCGATGGTGAAAATTGGATTAACTTAAATAGTTCAAATTCGGGTTTATCGGAGGATATTGTTCCTTTTATATCAGTTGATAATTATAATAACAAATGGTTAAATTCTGTTAATGACGGAATAGGAAAATTTGTTCTTGAAGTTTACAACGAAAATGGCGTTTTATTGCCAACAAGTGCAAATATTGCAATCGAAACTTTAAAGAATAAAGAACCTTTTATTTATCCTAATCCTGCAAGTGAAATCATTACAGTGACTGATTTAATCAAAAGAGAAAGAAAGTTCAAAATATCAAATTTATACGGACAAACAGTTCTTGAAGGGACCTTCTATCACGAAATTGATATTTCAAAACTGATTCCAGGATTTTATTTTTTAAATGTTGATGATTTTATTTTAAAATTTGTAAAGATAGAATAATAATTTAAAAGGAGAAAAAATGTATTACAAAAACTATCAAAGTGCGTAAAGGTCAAAATTCCACACGTCTATCAACTATTGATTTGCCGCCTGCTCTATACTATTTAAAAATAGCTATTGACGACAAAATAATGACGAAACCAATAATTGTGGCAAAGTAAGAATAATACTCTTGGTGAATTTAAACTAAATAATTTATACAATTCCAAAAAAAAGCCCACAGTTAAAACGGTGGGCTATGTTGTTTTTGATTTGTTCAAACGCTAAAATTTTTTTTATTTAGAATTTTCTTTCAATTTTAGTCGGTCTGAGCATGTTTTCAGGCTTGAGAACTTCGTCTAATTGCTCTTTGGACATATAATTGGATTCGAGCACCAAATCATAAACACTTTTTCGTGAAGTAAGAGCATCTTTGGCGAGTTTTGTACAAATTTCGTATCCCAAAATCGGGTTGAGTGCAGTTACAAGCCCAATGCTATTATAGACTAAATCGCGGCAATGTTCTTCATTGGCTGTGATTCCGTCTATGCAGCGATATTTGAGTGTCATCATACCGTTTGTGAGCATTTCCATTGATTCAAAAATTGATTGTGCGATGATTGGTTCCATTACATTTAGCTGCAACTGTCCGGCTTCCGCAGCCATTGTGACAACAATATCATTTCCAATTACTTTGAAGGCAATTTGGTTCACAACTTCAGGGATGACCGGATTGACCTTACCCGGCATAATTGATGAGCCGGGTTGCATTGGTGGCAAGTTGATTTCGCCCAATCCTGTTCGAGGTCCCGAGCTAAGCAATCTCAAATCATTGCAAATTTTGGATAATTTTACAGCAAGTCGCTTTACTGCCGATGAAAACATCACGAAGCTGCCTGTGTCTTGAGTCGCTTCAATCAAATCATGTGCTAACACGAGAGGCATATTAGTTTCATTACGCAGATGTTTTGTAACTAATTCGCTGTATTGTGGGTCTGCATTAATTCCGGTGCCGATTGCAGTGCCACCCATATTGATTTCGAGGAATAATTTTGAATTTTCTTGCAATCTTAACACTTCTTCTTCGAGTGTGACTGCATAAGCAGTAAATTCCTGTCCCAATGTCATTGGTACTGCATCTTGAAGTTGCGTACGCCCCATTTTGATAACATTCTTAAATTCAACCGCTTTTTTTCTGAACGATTCAATTAATTCTAATAGAATCTTTTCGAGCTTTTTACTGTCGTAAACAAGTCCGAGCTTGATTGCAGTCGGATAAACATCATTTGTAGATTGGGACATATTGACATGTTCGTTGGGATGGCAATGCTCATACTGTCCTCTTTCATATCCCATCAATTCGAGTGCACGGTTGGCAATGACTTCGTTTGCATTCATATTAGTAGATGTTCCGGCACCACCTTGAACCATATCTACTACAAAATGGACGTGATATTTGCCGTTTTTGAGTTCCTCGCAAGCTCGCACAATTGCATTTTTCATATTTTCAGGTATCAAGCCAAGTTCGTAATTGGCTTTAGCCGAAGCCAATTTGACTTGTGCCAATGCTTTAATAATTGATGGATAATGCCCGATTGTGACGCCTGTGATATTGAAATTCTCCAATGCTCTTAAAGTTTGGATTCCATAATAATGCTCGAAGGGTACTTCTCTTTCACCTAATAAATCATGTTCATGGCGAGTTTTTCCCGAAACATATTGAGCCGATGCACCTACAACCATTGTTGTAGTCAAACTCATCCGTCGAGAAATAACGCGAGAAATCCGAGCTAAAGTTTTGTGAACTAATGTAGGGTGAGTAGCGAGTAATTTATCAAATTCTACTCGGCTTATCACTAAAGTTTTAGTCGGTTCGATAGCACGCGTTGATGTTGAATGTGGGTAATCATCCAATAACGAGCCTTCGCCCATGAAATCGTTGTTTTCAAAAATTCGTAGTACTTGGTCAATGCCGAATACATCTTTCTTAAGTAATTCAACTCTACCGGTGACAACCAAATACATTGCTTGACGAACTTGATGCTCTTCGAAAATCATTTCGCCGGCTTGGAAATCTTTTTCAGTGATTATCTCTGATAGTACAGCTATCTCTATATCATTCAGGTCTTTAAATAATTCAATTTGTCTAATCATAATTTTATTTGGGTCTTGTTTCATAATAAATCTAAACTTGTAATTTAAACATTCTCAAAATTACAAAAATTTCATTTAAATTTTCTTAATATACTCAAATAAAATGTATATTATAGACTAAAAACATCTTATTAGCGTGTTTAAAAAAGACGTTAAGTCATATCCAAGTGCTAATGAGAATTTTATAAATATATTGAAGGTGATTATATGAGAAAGCTGTTTACAACTATTATTCTTTTTGCATTTTTAAGCCTTTTATCAAGTCAACCGAACTTATTCGGTCAAAGTGAAGGCGGCAGAGTAGCATTCGGCTTCAATGCCGGAGCAGTCAAATACTGGGGTGAATTTACAGACAATCAGTTTTGGCTTGGCGGGGACCTTTTCTTAAGATATACCATCATTCCTAACTTCTCACTCCAAGCATCTTTTGGGCTTGCTCAAATGCGTTACAAAACCGATAAGGACCCTTTGAGCAAATATACTCAATATTTCGGCGAAAATGCTCAGCAAGGTGACTTATATCCGGGTTTCACAACTGCTCCGAGAATTCAAGAAAAGAATTCTACGCGAATCAATACTTATGAGCTATACGCTACAGCAAACCTTTTCCCTTCTCAAAAATTCGTTCCTTTTGTTTTTGCAGGAGTGGGAATGATGAATTTTGAACCTAAAGCCGGTGACACAGGCTACGATGGTTCACTTCCTAACAATATAAATAGCGTTTACGAAAAAAATCTTTTCGTAATACCGGTGGGTGCGGGTTTTGAGATGTACTTAACAGATGATTTTGTACTTAACGGTCGTGCAACTTTGAGATTGACCGGTACAGATTATCTCGATGACCTGTCCTCAAAAGAAGATCCGGCTGCAGATGACGCAGATGACATGTTTATGACATTTGGATTAGGATTTTCATACTATATTTATGGCGAAACTGATTACGACAAGGATGGCTTGTCAAATGTTCGTGAAAAAGCTATTGGAACAGACCCATACAATCCTGACTCCGACGGCGACGGATTGCTTGACGGTGAAGAAGTTTTTACACATTTTACAGACCCGCTAAAAGCAGATACTGATGGTGATGGTTTGAATGATTATGAAGAAATATTTACTTACAAAACATCGCCTATAAAAGCTGATTCTGACGCTGACGGACTTAATGATGGAGAAGAAATTGCTCGTAAGACTGACCCAAATAATCCTGATACAGACGGCGACGGCTTACTTGATGGTGATGAAGTTAAAAAATATGAAACAGACCCACTAAATCCTGATACAGACGGTGATAGTTTGAGTGATGGTGACGAAGTTCTTACTCATGGAACTAATCCACGTATGAAAGATACTGACGGAGACAGTCTTAGCGATGGCGACGAAGTCATGAAATATAAAACTAATCCTACACTTGCTGATACTGATGATGATAAACTAAAAGATGGTGACGAAATTCTAACTCACAAGACTGACCCATTGAAACGTGATACTGATGGTGACGGACTTGATGATGGCGCAGAAGTTAATACTCATGGCACTAACCCACTCATACCTGATACTGACGGTGACGGACTAAATGACGGCGACGAAGTTCGTAAATATACTACTAACCCACTTAATCCCGATACTGATGGTGACGGACTTAGCGATGGCGACGAAGTTCTTGTTCATAAGACTGACCCGCTCAAACCCGATACTGATGGTGATGGTCTAAATGACGGACTTGAAGTTCTGACTTACAAAACTAATCCGCTCAAACCCGATACTGATAATGATAAGCTCTCAGACGGTCATGAAGTATTACAATCGCATACTGACCCGCTCAATCCTGATACAGACGGCGATGGTATTATTGACGGTGAAGACAAATGCCCGCTTACTCCGGGTGTTGCTAATACTGAAGAACCCGAAAGACATGGTTGTCCACCGGCACCAAAAATCGGTACAAAAACTGACTTCCCTGATATTCTATTCAAAGTCAATACAGATGAATTCAATTATGATATGCCGGGAACTGCTCCAAGTTTGGCGAAATTGCTCGACTACGTAACCCAATGCGACGGTTTGCAAGTCAGACTCGAAGGTCATGCTTCGAAAGAAGGTTCAGCAAAACGTAATCAAGAACTTTCGGACATGAGAGCTAAACGAGTTCGTACATGGTTAATTGAACAAGGTGTCCCTGCTGACCAAATCAAGGGTACAATTGGTTATGGTTCATCGCAAGAAAAAGTACCTGAACCAACCGGTAACGCTTTGAAAAATATTTCGAAAGATGAATTGGAAGCTATCAGAAAGCAAAATCGCCGTATCACTGTCGAAGTTGTAAGAACTTGCGACGAAGGTGCCAAGAAGAAATAACATTATTTCTGATTGAAAATATAAAGCGGCTATCTCAAAAGGATAGCCTCTTTTTTTTGTGGTGTGGGATTACTTAAATTAAAACGAGAAACTTCGGAAGTTTTGTAAACTTCCGAAGTTTGGATTTGTAATATATTCTGTCGTTGGCAAATTGTCCCGTCAGGTGTTAGAGCTGTTTGAACAAAAAAAAGCCCGACCATTGAGCCGGGCTATCTTCTTAGTCTTGGATGAGCACTTGAATAAATTGCCTACCTTCGGGGGTATCCAAATGAATGAAATATAAACCACAGGAAATCTCGAACGGAAGAGTGATTACAGAGGCATTTTTTCCGATAACAAATTGTAAATTATTTTCGACTTCAGCTCCCATTATTGTATGCAAGGCAGGTGAATTAAGAATTTCCAAATTCTGTAAGTGTATTTCACCGCCACGTTTCGCTAAATAAGATTGATTCTTGCTGCCAAATTCCGGAATAATTTCAAAAACTCCGCTTGGGTTTCTCTGAAGTAAAAAGACTTTAGATGATACCCTAATGAGAGCTGTATTCTTATCGAATGGTATTATCTTGTGTATGTAATTTAAAACATCCTTGGCATATTCAATATCAAACAATAATTTCCAATTCTCACCACCATCTTCAGTATAAAAGTGGGTTCCATAACTACAATTCGCGAAACCGAAATTTTCGTCGTAAAAATTCATCTCTATAATTTCTGATGCATAGATTAGGTCCGGTGAATATTCATCTAACCAATATATTGTTGTATCAAGTTGCTTTTTCCAGTTTTTCCCACCATCAATAGTTTTATAAATTATTTGAAAGTTTGTTGAATCTGGTCGTTTATGAAATACTGGCGTTTGTCGATAACACCATCCTACATTTTTATTAATAAAATGAATTTTATTCATGTGAGTTGGCAAATCAAAACCGACTATTTCATCACTACCTATGCTTTTAGACCTGAAATGAGAATCCTTGGTTAATGTATCCCACATTATAGCTTTAAAGCAACCATCTTTTGTTAATGCCATCTTATCTATTTCTAAGGAATGTTTACTTTCAAATGGATTTGGTCCGAAAACCAAATTTTCAAAATCATTATTTAAAGTAATTAATCTCTTATAATGAAATAAATATGTAGTATCGCCGAAATGATATGGCAAATAAGCTCCTGAATTTAAATATGAACTGTCCGGGACTGACTCAATCCAGTTTTCTCCTTTATCGGTAGTATAATTAACAATACCTCTATCATACGTCAAAAGAAAATTTTCACTTCCAGCAAAAGTTAATTGTTGTATTCCACCGTGATAAGGAATAATTGTTCTTCGCGTTTCTTTCAAAATTAATTCCCAACTTAACCCTTTATTTTCTGTCAGATATACATAATTAGTGTCCCTTATTCTTGTTGTGACAATTGCAATATTTTCATTATATACATAAGTCTTTAATGATGAAATATTTGATAATTGAAAAGGTTCAGGATGAGAAATTGAAAATTCGTCCTGACTATTTAAATAACAATAACTAATCAAAAAAATAAATATGATTATATATTTCATTTGAAATCCACCTTTATGATGATATTATCTCGTTACAGCAATATTTTCAGAGTATATTACAATCCCATTGCAATAAATTGCAACACGATATAGTCCATTGCTTATGTCCGAAACATTAATTCTAATTCTATTCGATTCGGTATTAGTATTAATATCATGTGATAGTATCTTTTCTCCAATTTGATTGAAAATATTTACTTGATATATTTCATTCTGATTATAAGGAGTTGTTATTAAAATTTCATCAGTTGCAGGATTCGGAGAAATACTAAAATTATCAATTCCATAATCATCAATTCTAAAATTTTCTTTACCTAGTCCACCACCTAAACCCGGATTTGCAGTTACCAGCGCTTGTGATTCTTCAGCATTTAAATTCACATTTACTATTTTATCACATTTAAAATGCGTACATGGCTGAACGGTGCAGTTGTTTGAAAACTGTACAGGGTCGTAGTAATTAAACGTTATAATACCATCTGAAGCTCGACTAAAATTATATCGAGAAATACAACAAGCTGTACTACATGGGCTGAATTCAACCACAGGACCAATTGTTGTTCTCCAGCAACTTGCTGCACTGAATCTATGATTGTAAGTATTTGTACCCTTGATAAGTCCCCATTCATCTGCTCTGGTCCACCAAATACTCCATAACATTTTCACAAATTCATTAAAGTCACAACCATCACATCCGGGACTTAGCGTATATTCAGTTATAATTATATCATGAAAGGTTCCTTGTTGTGTAGTTACCACTCTAAATTTATATTTGAAAGTAATTTGGCATGTACCGGAAGGACAATCATCTGAAGATGGATTAACAGTTCCACCGTCAATTTCTTCACTCCAAGGTATTTCAGGGTGTTGAAGTGCTACATCACAAGGCAATCCACTTTGAGCAAAAGTTGGTGTAATTAAAAAAGCAGACAAAGCAAAAGCAACTACAAAGTAAGTTGCAAATTTCATTATTATATTCTTAGTGATATTTTTCATTTTCTAATCTTTAATATTTTATAAATTGTTATTTTTTAAAAACAAAAAGCAAAAAAAATGTCGAAATTCCCGCGGTGGATATAAGTCACCCCCAAAGCTCCCCGTGCTCTGGGTGTCACTCCTGAATCAAATCATACCTCGCTTGTTTGTGAGCGGATAAGATTTATTGTATGTCAATGAACTTTGATGTACTTGTTTATTCTTGCTCTGGCTTGATTGGTCTGATGGTTGTGGATAAGTTTTGAGCAATATGATACAGTAAGACTTTCGTGTCTCGTCATTCCTCTGTACCTCTGTACCTCTGTACCTCTGTAGAAATCCCTATTTTACAAATTTTCAACATCAATTGTCTTTATTGTATGTTTGTACAATGCCAACGTAATAAAGCTTTTCGAGATTTTCAAATAAAAATTGAAAATATTTTCAAAAATTTTTCATTCACTTTGTTGCAAAGTCGTAAGAAGCTGCGTCATTCTGAGCGAAGCGAAGAATCCATGAATTTTAAAGCTTGATTCTTCGCTTCGCTCAGAATGACCATATTTGGATAGAACGCTGTTGCTGTCCCTACATGTTAGTGTTATGTAAACACATTCTATGAATAGTTGCAATCTAATTTCCAATTTTATTTGGAAATTATCCTATATTTGCATAATTTACGTAAATTTATTGAATAAATTGAGAAAATCTATGAGAACTATATTTACACTTTGCTTGTTATTGGCTGTTTTTGCTTCAAATGTATTGTTAGCAGATGACGATAATGAGCGGCAACGCACGATTGATGCCTTTAAACGATTGAAGGAATCGGCTCAACCGCGTCCTACTAAATACAGAACAGTATATCCGGATTATATACTATCGCAACAAAGCAAAGTGCCACTATTTTTGAACGTTAATGCAACGCTCGACGAGTTGCTTTCCGACCCGAATAAGATGCAGAACGAGTCTTCGATTTCTGTCAATCCTGTTAACCCCAAAATACTTATCGCATCTGCTGTTGATTATCGAGCTGAATCTTCGACATGGGTTTATGTCAGCAGCGACGGTGGAATTTCGTGGAACAATTTCAATCTCGGCAAACCATTCCCTACATGGCGTTCATCAAATGACCCATCTGTGATGTTCGATGCAGAAGGAATAGGATACTTAGTCTATGGCGGATTTGGCTCGCTCGAAAGTGGTGATGGAGGTCTTGTGGGCGAGAATGGTGTTTTCATTGCCCGAACTATAGACAACGGTATAAATTGGCAAGCTCATATTCCGGTTATCGTACACACGGGACCACAGACGTTAGATTCTAATTTCGAAGATAAATACTACGTGCAAGTGGATAATTCGCCCAAATCACCTTATTACAGGCATGTTTATATCCCTTGGAAAAGAGTAACACCGCGGGATTCCGCCACACAAATTGTTATTGCTAAGTCAAGTGACTTCGCTTCGACGTGGTCTAAACCCCTGCCAATTAGCGATAGAGTATCAGGAAGCTCCGAAGATACAACTTTCGGGCAAAGTTTCCCGCTTGCAACTACGGGACCAAACGGCGAGCTATACGTTGTTTGGAATCATGGTATCGTTCACGGTGTTGGTTTTGTCAAATCTTATGATGGTGGTGCAACTTTCACCGACCCGCGTATAATTCATAATTATAATATTTTTGGCGAAACCAAATTCATTGCAGGGCAAGGTTATCGGCACACAGTCAAAGGTCGGGTCCGTGCAGAAGCGTATCCTGTTGTCGTATGCGATAATACCGAAGGAGAACGAAGTGGCAATCTATATCTTTGTTGGGCTGCAGATAATCCCCCAAATATATATTTTTCGAAATCTACAGACGAAGGCGAAACATGGACCGCTCCGGTCATCGTTCATGAAAAAAACGATAATGACCAGTTCTGGCAATGGATGAGTTTAGACCCTAAAACTGGCGAATTGGCAATTATGTATCTCGATAGCCGGAACGACCCGGAAAACATCATGATTGAATGCTATGTCAGTTATTCTTCTGATGGCGGTGATACTTGGATTGACCGCAGAGTATCGGATATTGTTAGCGATTTGAGATTGAATCCATTCGGAAGCAATGCCTTTGCAGGCGATTACAGCGGTAATGCTTTTTTTGACGGCATAATCTACCCCTCATGGGTTGACATGCGGAATGCAGTTACCAATATTACGGATAGCGATGTTTTTACGGCAATAGTAAACACACGTGCACCGGAAGGTCCAAAAGAATTTAAATATAAATTTACTCCCGCCGAGCCGACAAAAGTTGAACTGACGTGGGTAGCACCAACCAAGAAAGCCTTCGGACAGCCACTATTACCTGAAGAATATGAACTGAATTTATACCGCGATGGCGAATTGCTTGCAACTTTGCCCGGAGGAACTGAAATATTTGGAGATTCAGCACTTACACCTTTCCAGGATTACGACTATAAAATATATGCTTTCAGTAATGAAGACAAAAGCCCGTCGGTGGCTTTAACGGCATATCCGGGTGGCTCTCAACAACCCGACAAACCGTGGATAATTTCGGCGATTCGGCAAAACAATCAAGATATTAAGATCGAATTAAAATTGCCGTCATTACGAACAGATTCAATTACGCCAATTTACAATCTCAGCAAGTTGAATGTTTATCTTGATAGCGTTAAATTCCAAACATACCCTCTGACAGCTTCCGACACAGGATTGATAAAATCTTTTGAATTTTCTACAACTCAACCAGGATTTTATATTTTAAATGTAACTGTAGAAGATTACTTTCCACAAATTGAATTAACAACACAAAGCAATTTATCTGAAAGGGTTTTGATTTATTCCGGCGAAAATTATTCCGACTTGAAAGAGAACTTTGACAATGAACCATTGCCTAAGTATTACGTTGCCGGAAATTGGCAAAAAACTAATAAATTTTCATTTAGTCAGCCTTTTTCGTTTACCGAGTCACCGTTGGGTGACTATAAAGCTGAGCAAAATGACACTTTGATTGTGTTCCCAATTGATTTAGCGGATAAAGGAGATGTTTATATTTCATTCCGTCACGCAGCAATATTACGTCATGACGATACTGCATATGTAGATATAGCCCAAGACCTTCATTCGGAATGGACAAGCATCGGGAAATACAATCGCAATTACTACGAGCCTTGGCAAAATACTTTACTCGACCATGAAGATTGGAAACCCGAATCAATTTATTTTGAAAATGCTGATAAATGGGAACAGTGCTATGTTAGATTCCGATTTAATTCAAATAAGATTTTTGCAGATGACGGCTGGTATGTGGATAATATCGAAATATCTAATTCTCCATTGAGTGTCCGAGACAACAATGATAATAAAAATATTAGAGTTTATCCCAACCCCTCGAGTGATTTTGTAGTTTTTGATAATGTAGTCAGCCAAACAATTCAAAGTGTTACAGTTTATAATATTTTTGGCGAGCAAATAATAGAATATATCCCGACTAATCATTCTGCGAAAATAGATTTGGCAACATTATCTGCCGGATACTACTTTGCAGATGTCGAATCAAGCGGTAAAATCGAAAGAGTAGCTTTTGTGATAGTTAAATAAATAATTAATTAATTCATAAACAATGAATATTTAGGAAAAATATGAAAATAGTTAAGTGCATTTTATTTGTCGCATTGTTAGTCTTAACATTGCAAAATATTGCAATCGCTGACGATGACTATATGAAATTTGGCATCACCGGTGGAGCAATGAGCTATTTGCATACTTCGGACAAAACAGACTTTTCTTGGGATAAAGGAGTATCAGGAAATGCAGGGACGCCCGACAAAATTAGCCAACGGAATTATTCTTTTCCGATTGGCCTTGTTGCGGAAATTAAACCTGTCGATTTTCTTGTACAAACCATAATCATTAAAATGACTTACAATGATTATAGCTTTGAAAGCACTTTCTTCGAGAATAAGTTGATTGGATTAGATGGCGAAAATGAAACTATGATGGGATATTTTTCAACTGTGGACCAATTCGATTTATCAGCGATTAGCATGGATTTGCAATTTAATCACTATATTGTTGGCGATTTGAATCTTATCACAGGAGCAACTATTGATTATTTTATTAAAAATGAAATTAAAAGATCTTATCACGTGCATGAGCCGGAATTACATACTTTCAGACCTGAAGAAGGTTACAAACTTGAAAACAATGGTCGCACGAAAGTATTGAAAGATAAATCGGAAATAGAAGAGTTTAATAAATTCCAAATTGGGGTTAATGTAGGAATTCGCTACGATATTGAAATGTCTGCTATTCAAATAAGTCCTTACACCAATTTCACTTACTATTTTACTTCTCTTATATCTGACCCGAATTTACGATTCAATAAATTAAATGTCGGAATTGATTTTATGGTGAAGATATAAAGAATTAATAAATAATTATATCTATAACAATAAATGCACGAGCCTGAACCCGTGCATTTTTTTATTTTTGATAAAATGATTTTTAATTACAAAACTTTTACTATTATATATTTGATTTTATGCCCTTCTTCTAAGACATCCTTGGGAGCAATGTTCGTCGGGTTGTGCATAAAAGTAAATGAAATCAGCTTTTCGGTACCGCGTTTTAATTTGTGGGCAATCGCCGATATTCCATCCGGCACTTTGCCGAATCCCAATATATCATTATATATATGAGTTTTTAGCAGATTATCACTCTCATCGAAGTAAGATACCTCAATCTTAGCTTGGTTGCCTATCATAACTTGTTCGCCACTACCTTCTTTTAATATAGCAAAAATATGTCCATTCTTATTTTCGGCTTCATAGGTCTTGCCCATATATTCAATCATAAATTTATTGGGTAAGTATATTGTCAAACTGAATTGATAGCTTTGAGCTTTTTCAATTAAATCGGGGTCGCATCCTTCGATAGCTTTGATATAATCTGCTTTAACAAGCTTCTCGATTTCAGAGAAAACGTAGTCGTTGATTTGATTTCGTTCTGATATTTCAATACTTTCGAAGTTGCCCTCATCATTTGTATATAATCTCCCGTTAATTATTTTATTTTCCAATCTAAAGTCATAACCCATGCTACTATCTTGTAAATTTAATATAAGTGTTACTGTGGGGAACTCGAAATATTTATATTTGCTCTCGACTTCATCTTCATAAGTGGGCATTATTGGAGTTTCAAAATCAATATTGTTGCTAAATCCACTCCGGTCAACACCATCTCCACCCCTGCGTGATGGATATGTCCCACTGAGTCCACCTGACGCAGACGCCCGTGACATCATATCAAAAGTCGCCCCTCCCATACTTTGTGCAATAACGATCCCACCCATGCCTACCATTCCCTCAGGAACAGGTAATGGCTGATTTATAGTTTCATATTCGCCGTTTGCGTTGCGTATTTCCGAATCAATTGCCACAAACGAAGTATGCTCGGTAAGTAGATTGTATTTCATGCCAATCTCAGTTATAGCATCTTCAAATGATAGCGAACTATTATTATAGTAATCATTTTTGCCGAAATTATCATACATTTCGATTAATTTCAATTTATTTCGAGCATAAATATATTTGATTGCGTTCGATTGGTCCATTTTGCCGAATTTGTCAACCGGAATGTTTACATGCAAATCTTGTTTGGCAGTTTTACCTCTCAAAATGATTGTTCCACCCGGATGACCTTCGTATTTCCCATAAACTATGATTGGTCTTTCGGCAGTCAAATCGAATGGCTTGATTGGCTCAACGTCGTAAGTCGTAAATCCGTCAAATTCGATGCTGATGTCAGTCAATACGGGCGATTCGATATATTTCATGAATCTATCGGCAGCTTTTTGAGCTCCTTCTTGTTCAGTAATAATTAGCGGCTCGCCGGCTCCGGCTAATGCCATTGCTTCGATTAAAAATCGGTTCATATTTCTGCCGATTCCAAATGAATATAAATTGGCTTTATTCAGATTGTCGCGAATATAATTCACTGCCTTTTTATCAACCCCAACCAATCCATCCGTCATCACGACAATAGATTTTGAATATCCCTCATTATTCGGCATATTTAAAGCCAATTCCAATGCCGGCATTAATTCCGTACCGCCGTGTCCGTGTTCTTTGTTGATGAATTCAATTGCATTCATTAGATTTTTATCGGTAGCAGCAATTGAATTTTCCGAAAATAAAACAGTTCCCGAAGCAAATAATACCACATTGAATAAATCATTTGGACGCATTCGGCGAAGCAATTGCTCCATCGAAGCTTTGGAAATGTCTATGGGAAATCCATTCATCGAACCCGAAACGTCAACCACAAAGATGAACTCTCGCGGCACGACATCTTTGATTTCGACTCTTTTGGGTGGTTGAATTACCAACATGAAGTAGTTTTCTTTGTCGCCTTGGTGGAGCAATAGTCCTGTTTCGATTCTTTCTCCTGCCGGACGATAGTAAAGGATGAAATCGCGATTGCCGCTTTTTTCTTCACCTTTCGCCAATTTGATTAGCTGTTGGTTATCGTTGATTTTTTGAATATCAATTTTGTGCGATTTTGAACTGATTTTGTCCATTGGGATGATTGTGTTCATCGTGATGGAAATATCAAAATCGTATGTCGGAACATTGGAAGGTATATACTTCACATTTTCGACGGGATTATCAGTGTCGTGCTTTTCGGAAATATATCTCGGTCCGACCACTGTTGGCAACACAAACTCGTATTCCAATTCTTCGGGAATCAGCATTTCGGTATATCGCAATGCTACTTGAATAGTATCGCCGGGCATGACGTTTGCCACATTCATTGTGAAGACATTTGGTCTTCTTTGCTCTAAAAGTGATGCACTTTTGCCTTCTTCCTTGGCTTCTTCATACATTTCACGGGCTTTAGCTTTCGGTTGAATCACTGCTTTTATCGTCCTATCGGCAATTTTCATTTCCATAGCATACACTGCTGCACGTGTGGAAGCCGGGAATACATAAACAGCTTCGATGGCTTTTTCGCCACGATTGACGTAGCTTTGGGTAATAGTCACATCTGCCATCATACCCGAAATGGTGACGTCAGCTTTTGTAGATAGCAATGGGAAATGCTCGATGTTAATGTCCGGTGGTAACTCAAAATAGGGAGATTCGCCCTTTACTTCAGAATTGATGTAAGACCTTTGTGCTGAAACGTAACTTAAAGAGACCAAAAACGCAATAGTTAAAATTAAAAATTTCATACTCTCAACCACCTTTAAGAAAAATGTTATTCAACTTATATTAATAGACTACTTTTTTATGAATTTGGTTACACTTATATTTGTTATAAATGAAAGTTTAATTCAAAAATATAAAATTAGGGATAAAAGATGAATGAACAAAATGAAGAATTGAAAAAAATATTCCAGCAGCGAGACCGCTCAGTAAGAGTATTATCGAAGGACGGATTTTTCAGAGCTGTATGCGTCAAGAGTTCAAATACATCGCTCACAGCGCAACGCAACCATAAATTGGATAAAGTCTCTGCATTTTTCTTGTCAAGAATGATGTCATCATCACTAATGATTGCCTCTTTTCTAAAGGGCGAGGAACGCGTTGTTATCGAAGTTGACGGTAGCAATGTATTCAGAAAATTATTTGCAGAATCAATGCAATTGGGCGAAGTAAGAGGGTATGTTGAATTGAATGGTACTGAAGAAAAACATCACATAAATGATATCTCACAAATTATTGGTCCCGGTTCGCTTCGAATTACAAAAATATTGTATCACAAAGCAGAGCCAATTCAAGGAATTGTTCCACTTGTCAAGGGAGACATTGCTGAAGATTTAGCTTATTATTTTGTACAATCCGAACAAATCCCAACAGCTGTCGTGTTGGATGTTGAATTTGACGATTTGGGCGAAATCAAACATTCAGGCGGACTTATGGTGCAAGCTATGCCGGGATTTCATATACACCAGCTTCAGGCAGTATTGGATAAATTGGAAACCATCACACCGCTTTCGGACTATTTCACGGAAGGTTTGAATCCTAAGCAAATAATGAAAGAAGTGCTTCCTTTCGAGTTCGATGTAATCAACAGCACTCAGGTTGATTTCTTCTGCCGATGTTCAAAAGATTTGTTCTTGTCGAAATTGCTTACTCTTGGGGCTGAGGAAATTAAATCTATGAAACAAAGCGGGCATAATGAGTTAGTATGCAAATATTGCAACAAACATTATTATATTGAAGATACAGACTTTGATAAACTTATCGAAGAATCTTTAGCTAAAACTAATTAATTTTTTCATTTTTTTAGGAGGCATTATGAGCGGTATTGTTAAGGAGTTTAAAGAATTTGCTGTCAAAGGTAACGTAGTTGATATGGCAGTCGGTATCATTATCGGTGGTGCATTCGGCAAAATCGTGAGTTCGTTTGTAAATGATGTCGTTATGCCACCAATTGGAATGCTAATCGGTGGTGTTGATTTCCAAAGTTTGAGCCTTGTACTCCAAGAAGCAACCGAGGCAGAAGCAGCTGTGACAATTAATTATGGCTTGTTTATCAACAATGTGGTTGATTTTGTAATCATTGCATTTGTTATTTTCATGGCAATAAAAGCCATTAACAGGTTGAAACGCAAAGAAGAAGCAGCTCCCGAACCGGCACCGGCACCACCAAGCCCGGAAGTTGAATTATTGAGTGAAATCAGGGACTTACTGAAGAAATAAACTTTAAAGCTTAAGATAATGACAAGCTCAATCAGACATTAACATAGCCCGCGGATTTCTTCGTGGGCTTTTATTTTTTTCACACATATACATAGCTCTCGGTTTAAACCAAGTTCTATAACGTCTTAAGGGTAGAACGAGTGAATAATCCGATTAATTTCCACTTCTCCTAATTTTGCCCATTGCCTCTGCTGCAATTAATGCATTAAACACTTCGCCGGGTGTGATTTCACAAGCTTCTTTGTGGATTTGATTTTTGATAATATACAGATTCAAAAACTCCATCATCCGAATAAATAACTGCACAACCATTGATTGGAGCATCAGTAGATGCAATTGTTGGGACGATGATTACCGGTAGCCCTGCTCTGTCAGCAAGGATTTTAGCGATATCAATTGCTTTTCCGCCAACTGCTGCTATAACTACATCAATTCCGTTAGATATTACAATTATATACAACCGCATTAACTCAGTTTCGCAACATTCTCCACGGAATTTTTCAATAATAACTCCTTACCCAGCAAAGTCCTTAGCGTATTTATCAAGTATTGTTCTTACTACTATTTTTGATGATATAATTAAACCATTTGTACCAAGAGACCTAATAAACTGAGGAACTTCGTTTATTAACCCATCACTTTGAATAAACTTACAAATTATTTTTTCATGAGTTAATTCTATATATGAACTAACTTATCTTTTTAGCAACTTTTTCATTTTTTAGGTGTAATTGTTAGAAGAGTTCACTATATTTGAAACTTAATTTTTGATTATAATAAATAGAATGTTGATGGATAGATTGAAAGTGAATATAATAATACAGAGTCTGATGCTCGGAATATTAATGCTGTCAGCATCTATAGATTCAGAAGCTCGAACTATGCCTCAGAATATGTCAGTTTCCGACAACGGTAGAGAGCTGATGCTTGAGGCAAAAGCTCCCAATGATTTGTACGACATCAATGAAGTCAAAGTAATTGAACTGCAATTCAACCAAAGCGATTGGTGGGAATTACTCGAAGCCAATTACGAAACTTCTACAGATATACCCGCAAATTTGATTTATAATGGAACAACATATCCGAATGTCGGTGTTAGATTTCGGGGGCAAACTTCATATAAAAACATTCATGACTCGCAAAAAAAATCCTTTAATATCTCTATAGATTACGAGGATGAAGAACTAAGATTGGACGGTTACAAAACTTTGAATTTGAATAATTGCTATACCGACGCTACATTCATGAAAGAGATTTTGTATTCGAGAATGGCAGGAAAATATGTTCCGATGTTTAAAGCTAATTTTGTGAAACTAATCATAAACGGCGAAAATTGGGGTATTTATAGTAATGTGCAACAATTAAACCGCGAATTCTACAGTGATTGGTTCTTGAGTAATGATGGTACAAACTGGAGAGCAATAATTCCTGATACAACAACTCTTCCAAAAGGTCCTAGCGGATTTGTTGGTTTTGGCACAGGTTTTAGCTCCTTGAATTATTTGGGCGATAACCCAATCAGATATACACGATACTATACTCTCAAATCCCACAAAGTAGAAAATCCTTGGGACGATTTGGTTACTACTTGTCAGAAATTGGAACAATTACCATCAAATTTGATGTACGATTCACTTCAATATTTTATTGATGTTGACCGAGCACTTTGGCATCTTGCAATTGAAAATATTTTCACAGACGATGATAGTTATATAAACAAAGGTGGAATGGACTATTATATTTACTATGATATTGAAACTAATAGAATTAACCCGATTATTTATGACGGCAACAGTACATTTATGATGAAAAATGTAAATTTGTCCCTATTCTCAAAAGAAGGAGATACTAAATATCCCTTAATTAATAAACTATTTGCTAATCCTCAGCTAAAACAAAGATATATAGCTCATGTACGAACAATTTTGAATGAAATATTTACACTTGAAAATGTAGATAGTTTGATTTTATTTTATAATTCAATGATTGAAGATGAAGTAATCGCTGATAATAAAAAGATTTATTCAAATGTACAATATAAACAAAGAATAAATGAATTGAAACGATTTGTGACAGACCGTCGTAATGTTTTAATGGGCAATGGAATGGTTCTTTCTCATCCTCCTACAATTTCAGCAGTAAATTATATCTCAAACGAAGGGCTAAATCAAGCCCCGAAAATAGATGGCAAAGTGAATGTTACTGCAAATGTAAGCTCAGGTTTTGGTGTGTTCAAGGTGTATTTGTACTACGGGACAGGATTGATGGGCGTTTTTGACAAAGTCGAAATGTTTGACGACGGCACTCATAATGATGGTACAGCCGGAGATGGAGTTTACGGTGCCGAAATACCAAGTTTCCCATCTGGTACCTATGTCCGCTACTATATCGAAGCATTAGCTGATAATAATTTCAAAACAACAGCTTATTCTCCTGAAGGCGCCGAGCATAGTGTCTTTTATTACCAAGTTCAATCCGCCACACAGTCCGATTCACCAATCGTAATAAATGAATTTATGGCTTCAAATAATACCATAATTGCCGACCCACAGGGTGATTTTGACGATTGGATAGAAATATATAACAAGAGCGACTTCGATGTTAACCTTTCGGGAATGTATTTGAGTGATAAACTTGATAATTTGAAAAAATGGCAGTTCCCTGAAAATATAGTTTTGAAAACAGGTGAATATTTGATTGTATGGGCAGACGAGAACGGTAAAGCCACTCCGGGTCTGCATGCGAACTTCAAACTCTCGGCTGATGGAGAAGTAATTCTGCTTGTGAATAATGATGAGAATGGAAACTCAATCATGGATTCAATTAGTTTCGGTTCCCAAGAAACAGATATTTCATATGGCAGATTTCCAAACGGAACAGGTGATTTCTCCAATATGCAAGCTACACCCGGAGCCATAAACCAAGCTCCAATGTCAGTTGAAGATATAAATAGTCCCTTAGAAATGATTCTCATCTACCCAAATCCGGCGTCGGACTATATAGAAATATCCCGAAATATAAACCACATGCTTAAGAGTGGGGTTGAAGCAGTCCTAGAAATCAAAATATTCAACACCCTTGGTGAATGTGTTATAACTACCCCGCCTCTACAGGACACCCCTTCAGCGAAGGGGAATTTAAGAATTGATATATCATTTCTGCCCTGTGGAGTCTATTATGTCCGTACCGGTAATCTGACAAGGATGTTTGTAAAGATGTAGGTACTAAATATTTGCCCTCTCTCACCTTGCCAGTGGGCAGGTATGCATTTCTTCGCGGTCGATACTTGCGATATTTGTCATTTCTAAACATTCGCTGGGCGAACAGCATGTGGCACACACTCTTTTAAATGCGGTATAATATGACAAATCAACATCAATTGATAAGAAATCATTTTTTATTGATTCAATTCTGAGTAAATCGGTACTAAGATACTTTTTATTATCGTCGGGAAAGACTGTAACAACCGTTGCATCGGCGCCGATTTCATTTTGAATTTTCAGTGCTGCCAGAAAATTCGCTCCTGATGAAATCCCAAGTCCTAAGCCCAAATCACAAGATAATTTTTGAGCCATAATGATTGCATCGCCATCATCAACATCAATTACCCTGTCTAAGCATTTCAAATCCAAGACTGCCGGGATAAATTCATCCGAAATACCCTGAATACGATGTTTGCCAACTTTGTGCCCTGTCGAAAGTGTAGGCGAATTTGAAGGCTCCATTGGGCGGACGATAATGTCCGACTTCTTGGATTTGAGATATGCACCGACGCCCATAATCGTTCCGCCGGTGCCGACTCCTGCAACGAATGCATCCGGAACAATCCCGCGATACATCAGCTGATACCATATTTCGGGACCTGTCGCAGTGAAATGTGCTTCGGAATTGTCATGATTGGCAAATTGTTGTGGCAAAAATCCACCAATTTCGGCTGCCATTTCTTCAGATTTAGCTATGCTTCCCAGAAAACCGCCTTCCTCACGAGAAACCAAATGAATATCCGCTCCAAGGCTTCTAATCAAGTCCTTTCTTTCTTGGCTCATCCAATCAGGCATGAAAATTACAACTTTATGCCCTAAAGCTCTTCCGATGGCTGCAATTGAAATTCCTGTGTTGCCACTTGTGGCTTCAAGTATGACTTGCCCGGGTACGAGTGCTTTGCGTTCATAGGCTTTTTTTAGTATATGCATTGCCATTCTGTCTTTGATTGAGCCTGTTAGGTTGAAATTTTCAGCTTTAGCATAAAGCTTTCGTTGTTCGCCCTTGTAGTTAAAATGGATGCACATTATCGGAGTATTGCCAACTAAATTCGCAAATCCGAAAAATTTCATGTCTGTTTCTGGGAAGTCTATATTTATCATTATATTAATATTAGAATCTTTGAGAAAATAGTTTTCAAATTAAAAAACAAAAGTACAAAATTTAGCGAATATAGTACATTTTGAAAGAACAGTATTATGAAAAATTTTATGTTTTCGAAATCAATGAGCCGGCACACTATTACATCTATATCTAATGATTTAATTATATTTGCAGTTTTGGTTCAAAAACCTTAAGTTTGCCAAGTATTGATATTATATGATTTTAAAAATAATATTAGTGTTGCATAGATGCAAACACATATTGTAACTATTTAAGGAAATTTGAGATGCCGCAAAAAGGTCAAGTATTAGTGAATCCCGTCTCGGGGGACTCTTACGAGTTTTTGGAAACTTCCAATGATACCAACGGGGAGCGAATTTCAATAAAAATGGTACTGAAAACGAAAGGGCAATTAGTACCCAATCATTTCCATGTCTTGCAAGATGAAACTTTCGAAGTGCTCGAGGGCAAGCTGACGATATGGCTTGACCGCAAAATTCACATTCTTAATGCCGGCGAGAGTATGACACTCCCTAAGGGCAAGCCGCACAACCACTATAACGATAGCGATGAAACACTTACAATGATTCAAACAGTCACTCCGGCACTTGATTTTGAGTATTTGATGGAAAATCTTATCGGGTTGGCATCCGATGGTCTGATGAAAAATGGCAAGGCAGGATTGCTCCAAGAATTGGCAACATTGAAGTATCTTGATAGTAAAAGTTTTCTTGCCGATATTCCGGTTGGAGTTCAAAAAGTATTGATGAATACGATTGCACCGATTTCGCGATTATTTGGTTATCGAGCTATCTATAAAAAATACTCCGGATTTGAAAAATAGGATAATGGCGGCAGTATTCAATATTCATAAGCTTCGACAATAAATCGACCGGCGCATATACAGTAATTGAAATATAGTAATATTCCTATCTCCGGCAAGTTCATAATTAGTTTGAGACAATCTTTGGGTCGCCTAAAAAAAATATCACATCTGCATGAATATATTTTGTAATCAAATAAAATATTTTATTATATTTGCTATTATTTATTGTTCAATTGGAGTTACAAATGAAATTTTTAGTACTATCTTTGGCTTTTTTGTCAATCTTAGCTTCGCACTCGAAAGCACAAATTACGCTCAATCGAGCAGACTATACACACAATCCAAGCGCAGGGTTTAGTTCAATTCATGTTTACGAAGGTAGCCTATTTCTACCAACTGAAGGCGAGAACCAAATATGGGATTATTCGCAAATAGATTTGGGATTCCAATATGGAGAGGGCATTTTAGAATCCGGCACTGATAGTGAATTCGAGGGTGCTAATTATTATAATATGTCCGGACAAAGTCCATTCGGTGATTTCCAAGAAATCACATATTGGTATCAATTGAATGACGAACGATATGTGACATTGGGAAGAAAACTCGGTTCTACAAGCTCTGCATTAAACGGTGTAACAGGTAACCCACTTGATTCGATTGTGCTTTTGGGCAATACTGATGTATATGCACAACCGGCATGGCTATTGAAATTCCCAATGAGCTATGGAATGAAAATGGAATCAGATTTTGAACTTACCGTAGATTTTGAATTAACTGTGCAAATGTTTGGACTTGATAAAGCACCAGGATATAATCTTCAAGAATGGCAAACTGAATGGGAAGTGGCAGGTTGGGGAACGTTGATTCTTCCAAATCCTAACGGTGGCGACCCAATAAGTGTAGAAGCATTATTAGTCAAAAATACAGAGATTTTCAACGATTACTACTATTTAAACGGAGAACTTGCTTCAGAAGTGTTAACAGGCGCATTCGGCTTGACTCAAGGCGAAGTTTATAGCTATACTCAATACAGATTTTTTGCTAAGGGCTTTCCCCGCTCAGTTCTGAGCATGAGACATAATAATGAGACCGAAGCATTCACTACCAGTTCTATGTCTGCTGATATAGCAAAGATCGCTTCAGTTTCAGAGTCTAAAACAACATTCCCGATTGATGTCAATGTATTCCCTAATCCGGTGCTCAACCAATTCAATGTTCAATTTGACAAAACTGATTCGCAAACATGGGTAATCGAATTGTATGATAACTTAGGTAAAAAACTCCAATCACATCGGATTACTCAAGAAATGGGAGAAATTAATACCCTTGTTAGCTTAGATAATGTTGCTTCGGGTTTAATCAACTACTCTATTTTAAATTCTACCGGTCAAATCATGTCGGCGGGCAAACTCATTAAGGAGTAATTTATCTGTAAAAAAAATATGTCTCATACGTAGTTAATGCTTTTTTATCAAATCCAATTAGTAAATTAATTGGATTTTTTTTTCATTTGGTATATCAGATTTTTTTACTTAATTTAGAAGTTAGCTTTTTAAATATTTATGGGCTTATTATGTCGTTAGAACCTAAAAATGGTTTCTTCAACAAAAGGATATTAATTTCTTTAGCTGCTTTCTTGAGCCTATTGATATTAATTGGTGCCTACTTTTTTTATCAATTTGAAAAAAATGCCGCTTACATTGAAAGCTCGAAAGAAATAAAGTCTATCGCCGAACTTAAACTCAGCCAAATTGAACTTTGGCTGAAAGAACGTACCGGTGACGTAAAAGTAATAGCCAAATCACCCTTTTATAAATCTCACATAAAAGATTTCTTGAATGACACATCTAATAGTGAATTAAAAGCGAGTATAATTACTCGTCTTCAACCCTTAATAGAAAATTATGACTATGAGAATGTATTTCTAATAGACTATAAAGGCAAGATGGTTTTGTCAGCCGAAGCCTTTGAAAATGAACTTGACAATATCACAAGTTCCTTCGCTCTGGAAGCTATGGAGAGTGGTGAAATAACATTTACAGATTTTTATTATTGTCCTACTCATGATGTCGTACATTATGATATAATCTCACCATTGATAGACGAGGAAAACAATTCTTTCGCTGTACTAGTCTTTAGAGTCAACCCTCATGAATTCTTGTACCCATTAATCCAACTATGGCCCACACTCAGTGAAACGTCAGAGACATTGCTTGTAAGGCAAGATGGCGACAGCGTTCTGTTCTTGAATGATTTAAAGCATTATGAAAATAAAAAGCTCAATCTTAAAATACCCTTAACAGAGAACGCACTAGCTGCGGTAAAAGCAGTTAAAGGGCATCTTGGCTTATTTGAAGGAATTGATTATAGGGGCGAAGATGTCCTTGCTTATAGAACTCCTGTGTCAGGAACGGCATGGTCTATGATAGCAAAGGTTGACAAAGACGAAGTTTTTGAAGATTTTTATGCACGAACAATTTACTTGGCAGTGTTTACGCTCTTATTAATTATTTTTCTTTTCACAGGTGCTTTTTTTGTGGCAGCAAATCACCAGAAAAATTATCTGGGCAATATTATAGCAAAAGAACGAGAAGTATTCAGGTCGAAGGTCGAATTCCGAACTACTTTATATAGTATTGGCGATGGAGTTATCACTACTGATAAAAATGGCAATGTTCAGGTAATGAATCCTGTTGCAGAAGAACTTACCGGATGGACAGAAAATGAAGCAAAAGGAAGAAAATTAGACGAAGTATTTGTAATTGTGAATGAAGAGACAAGGGCAAAAGTTGAAAATCCTGTAGAAATTGTATTAAGAAAAGGGCAAATTGTTGGGCTCGCAAATCATACTTTGCTGATTTCTCGCGACGGAAGAGAAAGACCAATTGCAGATAGTGGTGCACCAATTCGGGATATAGGTGAGCAAATTTCCGGCGTTATACTCGTTTTCCGAGACCAAACCGAAGAAAGGCGAATGCAAAAAGCTCTCGAAAAAAATGAGAAAATGCTGCGTAAAACTGAAAATATTGCCAAAGTCGGAGGTTGGGAATTTGATGCTATAACAAAGGAAGGTGCTTGGACAGATGAGACCGCTCTAATTCATGACTTAACCCCGGGCGACCCGACAAATGTAAAGATTGGACTGAGTTTTTACACAGCAGAATCTCTCAAATTGATAGAAAATGCTATTAAAGAAGCGATTGAATTAGGAAAACCTTACGATTTGGACCTGGAGCTAATTAGTGCCAAAGGAGTAAGAAAATGGGTCAGAACAATTGGACATCCTACTTTTGAAAAAGGAAAAGTGGTGAAAGTCAGCGGTTCGTTCCAAGATATTACAGACCTGAAAATGATTGAATTAGCTTTGCGAGAAAGTGAAGAAAACCTTTCCATAACGCTCAATTCGATTGGTGATGGTGTAATTTCGACTGATAATAAGGGTATCATCAAGGGTATCAACCCCATCGGTGCCAAATTAACCGGTTGGGAGATTGAAGATGCAATTGGCAGACCATTCAAGGAAGTCTTCAAAATATTACATGCTGAAACAAGAGAAGCTGTCGCATGTCCTGTTGACCAAGTCATTTTGACTAAGGAGATTGTTGGCTTATCCAATAGAACTCTATTAATCGCAAAAGATGGGACTGAACGCAATATTTCTGATAGTGCGGCTCCGATTAGAGATTTCGATGGCATTATTCGTGGTGCTGTTGTAGTATTTTCGGACGTTACCGAAACTTACAAAGCACGAAAAGAAATTCGTCAAAGCGAGGAGCGATACCGATTGTTAATTGAACAAATGGAACAAGGACTGGCAATCCACGAAGCTATATATGATGAAACCGGAAAAATGGTGAATTACAGATTTATTGATGTAAATCCGGGATTTGAAAAATTGACGGGATTGAAACGAGAGGACATTATTAACAAAACCGTTCTTGAAGTATTGCCAAATACAGAACAATATTGGATTGATAATTATGGTGAAGTTGTAAGAACAGGTAAACCCATTCATTTTGAAGATTATTCGACAGAGTTAGATAGATATTACGAAGTTAGAGCTTATAGTCCTCAGCCAAATCGTTTTTCAGTTATTTTTACTGATGTTACCGATAGAAAGAAATCATTGTTTGCTCTTGAAAGGAGCGAAAGAAATTATAGAGAAATATTTAATTCGACGAGCGAAGCAATTTTCATTTATGATGCCAATACAGGGCATTTGATTGATGCTAATGAAACTATGGTTAATATGTACGGATATGATTCGTTAGAGGATATTCTTAAAACCACGATTGCTGATAGAAGTTCAGGCATTGGAGACTATACCGATAAAGTCGCTTTTGAAAGAGTCCTTAAAGCAAAGACCGACGGACCGCAAATTTTTGAATGGCAAGCTAAGAAGAAAGATGGTGAACTTTTTTGGGTAGAAGTATCATTACGCAAAACTGACATTGGTGGTGAGGATAGAATACTTGCCGTTACAAGAGACATTACAGACCGTAAGATAACCGAACTCGAATATCAGAAAAGTCAATCCAGATTCAGAAATTTAGTCGAGAGTGCTTTCGATGGTATTTATATTTTACGCGAACATTACTATGAATATGTGAATGATAAATTCTGCCATATTACAGGATATTCGAGAGAAGAAATTACATCTCAGGATTTTGATTTCAATGTATTATTGACCGATAAAAGTAGGGCTTTAATAGAAGAAAGATATAATGCAAGGAAAGAAGGTCGCCCTATTCCAAGTATTTATGAAACCGAAATCAAAACTAAGACGGGTGTAATTAAAAACATCGAAGTAAGTACAGTCCAACTCGAGAATGAAGATGAAATCGTGGTAATTGGAATCATGAGAAATATCACCGAGCGTAAGAATATGGAAATGAAGCTCAGAAGACAACTTCTTTTCGAGCAATACATTATCCAAGTCTCAACCACATTTCTAAACACAAGAATAGAAGATATGGATGGATTGATTAATTCAACTCTGAAAGGATTAGGCTTACTCGATGATGTTGACCGCTCTTATTTATTCTTGATGTCCAAAGACAGGCAATACTGCTCCAAAACAAATGAGTGGTGCAGACAGGGAATTGAAGCTCAAAAAGAATCGTTTCAGAATCTCCCGATCGCAGATTTTCCTTGGTGGTTTGATAAATTAACTAATAATGAGATAGTACATATTCCGCGCGTAAAAGATTTGAGAGACATGGATGATATCAATGCGGCTGAAATTGAAATCTTAGAAAGGGGTGGCGTTCAATCATTAATAATACTTCCCCTCAAGCGCAATGGTGATTTAATTGGTTTTATCGGATTCGATGCCGTTCAAAACGAAAAGAAATGGTTTGAGGAAGATATACTATTACTGAGATTGATAGGTGAGATTCTAATAAGTGCCTTTAATAGATTAGAAACCGAAAAAGCACTCATAGATTCGGAGGAATTATCGCGAAATACTCTAGATGGGCTTTCGGCTCATATTGCAATTGTAAATTCCAAAGGCGAAGTTGAAGCTGTTAACAAAGCTTGGCGAGATTTCGCTGTTGAAAATAATGCAATATTAGCCAAAGTTTCCGAAGGTTCCAAATATTTAGAAGTTTGCGACAATGCATTTGGCGAAGAAAGAGTTATAGCGATAGAGTTTGCCTTCAACGTCCGAAAAGTGCTGAATAGCGAATTAGAATCTTATGAAATGGAATATCCATGCCATTCACCAACCGAAAAAAGATGGTTTGTGGCAAGAGTTACGAGATTTCCGGGTGAAAAAGACTCCAAAGTTGTAATCGCACATGAGAATATTACTAAACGTAAGTTGGCTGAATTGTCGCTAAAAGAACAACAAGACAGGCTCCAACTTGCACTATATTCTGCTAATTTGGGATTATATGACTTAAATGTTCAAACCGGCGAAGCAATTGTAAATGACGAATATGCCGTTATGCTTGGTTATGACCCTGATGAATTTGTCGAAACCAACCAAAATTGGATAGAGAGAATTCATCCCGACGATTTAAAACCAACAGTTGAGTATTACAACAAATATATTGCCGGAGAAATCGGTGAGTATAATGTCCATTTTCGTCAACGGACAAAGAATGGTGAGTGGGTGTGGATACATTCGGTGGGGGCGATTATTGAGTGGGATCATAACGACCAACCGCTCCGCATGATTGGGATTCATCAAGATATTAATGACGTCAAATTGCTCCAAGAGCAAATCACTCATGCTCGAGATAAAGCCGAAGAAAGCGATAGATTGAAGACAGCATTCTTGCAAAATATGTCTCACGAAATTCGTACGCCTCTAAATGGTATAATCGGATTCTCGGAATTGTTGAAAGATACTGAGCTGACAAGTGAAGAACGAGACGAGTTCACTTCAATTATTCAAGCAAGTGGTAGAAGATTGATTGAAATAGTCAATAATGTACTTGATATTTCCAAAATCGAAACCGGGCAAATGAATATTCGTAATCATGCCTTCTCTATAAATACCATAATTTATGATTCTTTTGATTTCTTTACCTCACAAGCTAAAGATAAATCATTACTTTTAAAACTCAGCGTAGGATTGGATGATGACAACAGTATAATTATTTCTGATTCGGTCAAAATCCAACAAGTTTTGACAAATTTGATTAATAATGCGATTAAATTTACTGACAATGGTTCTGTGGAATTTGGATATGAAGTACGTGATTCAGAGCTGCTTTTCACAATCAAAGATACAGGTATAGGAATCAGCGAAGAATTCAAAACCCGCGTGTTCGAAAGATTTATACAAGCAGATTTGACAACAACACGAACTTACGAAGGTTCCGGCTTGGGATTGTCTATTTGTCGCGGTTTAGTCGAATTGATGGGCGGCAATATTTGGCTCGAATCTGAGTTAGGCGAAGGAACAACATTCTATTTTACAATTCCTTATAATCCCGTAAAGCAAATTGAGACAAAAATCAAAGAAGAAAGCAAAGATTCACTCAAATCAGGTCACGTAATTTTGATAGCCGAAGATGATATTACAAGTTTTATGTTGCTCAAAACTATTCTCAAAGAGCATAAATTCGAAATTCTTCATGCTCCAAACGGGGCTCTCGCAGTAGATTTTGCAAAAAAACGAGAAGACATCAACTTGATTTTGATGGATATCAGAATGCCAATTATGGACGGAATGCAGGCAGCTACTTTGATAAAAGAGTTCCGACCGAATTTACCTATAATTGGGCAAACTGCATTTGCTTTTAGTAACGAAAAATCTGAAATTCTCAGCTCCGGATGCGATTATTATATATCCAAACCTATTGATAGCAAAGAATTGATGTCATTACTTGTAACGATTTTGGAATCTAACCAGAAATAGATTTCATAGATATACAATATTATTTCTTTTCTCCGATTACTATTCGATAAATATAAGCGGATTTCGATTTGGAAATGAAGAAAAAAGACTTGTTCCCATTGCTTTTCGTAATTGGATATCTGATATTGAATGTAATATTCACATCCAAGGTTTTTTCCTTATCCCATGATAGTATTTTATATTTTTGGGAAATAATCGGAAGATTATTCGTTCTGCATCCTCATCATTTGATTTTTTGCCCTGCGATGACTTTGGGAAGCGATACATTGACAAATCTCGGCTTCCAATCTACTCAATTTGCAGTTAATTTCATCAATTCAATTGCTACAACTGCTACACTCATCATAATATACTTTACTCTCAAGAATAATTTAGGTTTGAATCTATTTACATCTCGAATTGCAGTACTTTTATGTGCATTTTCCTATGCCAATTGGTTCTACGCAATAAATATCGAAACATACCAAATTCCCTTAGTATTTGTTTTTTTGTTAGTTTACTTGATTACTAAGCGTTCTTTGAATAATATAGATATTATTCTGGCGGCTTGTTTTGGCGGAATTGCAGTACTTTTTCATCAACTTCATGCTTTGATGGGTTTGGTAGTCGTCATATATTTAGCAATCACAGGGCTGAAGACTAATGTGACTAAAATAATAATATTTACGCTTGTTTTCAATTTGGTTTGGATTGTCGGATACGCCATCGCTTTATATACTTTGGGCTATGATACATTCGATAAAGTGTCGTATTGGTTCTTCTTATATCATCACGAAGTTAATTCATGGTCGGGTTTTGGCATCTCATTTTTTGCTAAGCCATTTGTCGGTATTATCCGTTCGATAGTGTCAATTCATGGATTGTTAATCGAAGGGGAAACGAATACGATGTTATTGCGAATATTTGCCGGAAAGGATTTATCCGACGATGCATTTATTGTCCGAAATATGGGAGCATTTGATTTTTGGCTCTATTTATTGATTATTAGTTCGCTTTTTTCAGTGATAGTATATGTTTTTATAAGTCAAGTCTCACGAATTCGCCGAGTATTTGCGAGCAATTCACGATACTTTTTCTTTGTAATTTTTATGATGCTCTATGCTGTATTCTTTGTGTTTTGGGACCCCACAAATATGGAATTCTGGATTCCACAATCAATTCTTTTCTGGATTTGTTTCGCTGTTCTTGTAGGGAAAATCACCCCGAAAAAGAATGGAATTATTATAGCCGGTGGGACAGTTGTTCTTTTGTTTTTGCTCAATTTCCGATATACAATTCAGCCTGCAAGCCAAATTGAAAACGATTTGTATCATACGGAAGTAAGCGAGGCAATACAATCTTTACCAAATAATTCGATAATTGTTTATGAAATGGAATGGATTGCACATAAATATTATAAAATATTCAGCCCATTTGAATTTGTAATACCCGATTCACTCAATTCTCAAATTGTAGATTTCTCGTTCAAACAATATATTAACGATATGAATGCGCTGGGAAATACAGTAGCTGTCAAATCTTTAGTGCTCGAAAATCAAAAAGATATAGACGAAAGCGAACTACCCAAACATACAAAAGTAGTGTTCGGAATTACTGAGTTCTTTATATTTAGAGCTGATTCATTAGTGAAATCAGAGCAGTTCAAAGCAAATTAGACCAAAATTACAAATCGTAAAGCGCATTATTAATATCATCTCTGTAGTTTTGTGCTACCTCTCGGACTTTGATTGCAAAGTCATCAGCATCTGAAGCATAGATAATACCGCGAGATACATTGAAAATGGCAGTCCCGAAATTATTAGCCTTGATTGAAGCCTTCAAATCACCGCCCTGAGAACCGATACCGGGCACAAGGAATACACTTTCGGGAGCAATTTGGCGGATTGTGGCTAACTCATCAGGGCGAGTCGCTCCAACTACGAATCCGATTTTATCCGGGCTGCCCCATTCGAGACTTTTACGGACAACATGTTTAAAAAGAGGTTCACCATCACAAATCAAGCTCTGGAAGTCATCGCCACTTTTGTTTGAAGTACGGGCAAGCATGAAAACGAACTTATCGGGGAAGTCCAAAAAAGGTTTCACCGAATCTAATCCCATATAAGGATGCAACGTTACAGCATCTGCTCCAAAACGTTCATAACAAGCCATAGCGTATGCAACCGATGTATTGCCTATATCGCCACGCTTGCAATCTGCAATTTTCATTATGTCATTCGGAATGTAATCGAAAGTTTTTTGCATCACTTCGATTCCTGTTGCACCGTATTGCTCGTAAAATGCAAAGTTGATTTTATAAGATGATACGATGTCTTGAGTTGCTTCAATAATTGAGCAATTAAAATTGAGCAAACCGTTTAAATCATCTTTTAAAAAAGGCGGTAATTTGTTAATCTCGCTGTCCAATCCGATACACAACATCGAGCCGTTATTTCGGATAGCTTCGTTTAATTTAGTATATGCGTCCATTCAACCTGAAAATTAATTGAGTGTTTGTTTAAATTGTTGGTATCTTTGAGTAAATAAATTTGCTTCAGTCGGCGGTGCTACATTATATTCTTGTATCATTGCTTCTATTGCGGCAATTCGCTTTTCGTCAGGAGGGTGCGTTGAAAGCAATTCCTCGATTGCACTTGTTGTACCGCCTTTTGCGATAAGTTCAAAGAACAATTTACCTGCTCCCGGGTACCATTTTGATGTGAGCAAATATTTAAAGCTGTATTCATCGGATTCTGCTTCATCTTCGCGACTATTTCTCAAAAATTCAAGTCCTGTAAATAAGTTAGCTGCAATTTCTGTCAATTGTGCAGGATTATTGCCAAGTACGACACTGAGCAATACAGACAAGCCCATTTGCTTTGTCATCCTTTTGGTAGCATGTCGTCTTTCTGCATGTGCAATTTCATGCGCCATTACAGATGCTAGCATGGCTTCATTTTCCAAAAATTTCAACATTCCGGTATAAAAATAGACGTAACCGCCTGGAGTGGCGAAAGCATTAATAGTTTCGCTCTGAATAATAGTAACTTTGTATGTAAACACATCTCTATATTTAATATGGTCAGAGGTAAGAATTTCGTTCATTATACTTTGCAAGTACTGCGTTGCCGCCGCATTATTGTAAATAGGATATTCATTTGGTAGATTTCTGATTTCAGCATCTAACTGTGCACCCATTTGTGCATCATCGGAAGGGGAATACAAATTCAAATCACCGATGCCGGTTCCGCTTTCACAGCCACTGAATGCTCCAATACTTGCGATTGCCATAACCGCATAAATAAAATAGAATTTAACTGTTCTCATCTTAGAACCTAATAATAATTGAAAGAATAATACATATTAGACTGATTAAAGCGGAAAATGTTTATAATAAATTCTTTTTATAGAATATTTTTTCAAGAATAAGTCCTCGAGAATCTGCCAATGGTGATTGCAAACTTCTGTCACGGCTTGAAAGAGCTGATGCAATTTCAGTCGCATCTCTTTTGCCACGTGCAATATCAAGCATCGTACCCACAAGTGACCTAACCATACCGTAAAGGAAATGGTTTGCCTTGATTGTGTATCTCAAAGTGTTCTCGTCAATAATTTTCCAATTGCTAACTGTTACATCGCAAACGTTGTTTATAATGTCCGAATTGCGTTTCGAAAATGTTGTGAAATCGTCTTTGAGCAAGAATAGACCGGCAGATTGCAAAAGCAAATCCCTATCAATCGGGTAACGTATATGAGAGCAAAAGTGTCGGTCAAAAACGCTGTATCGAGTCACAATCGTATATGAATATTCGCGAGCAATTGCATCAAATCGTGCATGGAATTTCTCTTCCGAATAAATGACGTGCTTTATCCTAATATCATAGTTCAATTTAGAATTCAGTGCTAAAGGCAATTGTTCGGCAGCAATACCGAGTTTCTCGTCCAATTCAGCATGGGCAATTTGAGCTCTCGCATGAACTCCTGCATCAGTCCGACCTGCACCGGTCAGTGAAACCGCACTGCCGGTGATTTCGAGAAATGCTCGTTCAATCTCACCCTGAATTGTAATGGCATTTTTTTGCCTTTGCCATCCTGAGTAGTTTGTACCATCATATTCTATTTCCAAAATCAAATACATCTATTGGAACCGATTTTTTTCATACTGCAAAAATAAGTTAATCATTTCATTAATCTTATGATTTGTTCGTCTTAATCTCAAATTTGATGGCATGAATTTTGCAAAATGCTATTGATTGACTTTTGAAGATTTTAATTGGAATTTAGAAATGAACGCATTTAAATACACACTTCTTTCTGTAATATTATTTGTCCCTGTAGCTCTGTTGGGGCAAAATTGGACAAATACTCTCAAGCCGGAAATACTTAAAAACGGTACCGGTTATTCGGCTCATGACCAAGCAACAGCATCAGTAATTGATTTTCAGGGAAATGTAGTCATTACCGGTTATTTTGAGGGAGAAATTGTTTTCGGTACAGACACTTTGCGAACAGCCGGAAATAGAGATATTTTCGTCGCAAAACTGAATAAAAACGGATATTGGGAATGGGCGCGTTCTGCCGGAGGCTCAAATGCCGATTATGGCAGAGGAATAGCAGCAGATGTGAATGGTAATGTCTTTATCACAGGATATTTCTATACATCAGCAACATTTGGAACGCATACGATTACAGGTTCTACAAATACAGATATTTTCGTCGCAAAAATAAATTCCTCCGGAGTTTGGCAATGGGCTAAATCAGCTCCCGGATTCGGTTTTAATCGCGGGAACGCAATAGACGTTGACCCCGATGGGAATTGTTTCGTTACAGGCGGATTTGATGGCAATATAACTATTGGCAATATCATACTGACAAGCGGCGGCTCAAGAGATTTATTCATCGCAAAATATAGTGCAAACGGTGACGTAATTTGGGCAACGAAAGCCGGTGGCAGCTCTGCCGACGAAGCTCTTGCAATCAAATATTACGGCTCGGATAAAATGTTGTATCTGACAGGCGGATTTGCCGGAAACGCAACATTCGGCTCGCAGAACATCATTGCTGTGGGCGGTAAAGATGTTTTTGTTACAAAAGTGGATACTTCAGGAATTTTCCAATGGGCAGTTGGTGCAGGCAGCACTTCTTCGGAAGATAGCCGTTCTATTGCTTTAGATGGTGGTGGAAATGCCGTCATCACAGGCTATTATGTCAAAAATTTTAATTTCGGAGCATTTCCACTATCGACACCCGGGAATGAAGATGTTTTTGTTGCAAAAATAGACAAAAACGGCTCTTGGTTATGGGCTACTTCTGCAGGCAGTAATGGTTATGAACAAGGCTATTCCGTTACTTTGGATAATTCGGGCAACTCTTATGTTAGTGGTTACTTTACCGGAACTGCCAATTTTGGTGGTACTAATTTGGTGAGCTCCGGCGATAGAAATGCTTTTCTCATGAAATTAAACTCATCTGGTGTTATTCAATTTGCGAAAGCTATCACAGGAAAGACTACAATTGATTGTTTCACTATAGCAACCGCAACAAATGGCATATCTTATCCGATTGGTGCCTTTTATCATAATGCAGTTTTCGGGACTGACACCTTATATACACGTGGGAATTCGGATATCTTCGCAGCGAGAATTTCAAGTTCGGGCAATTGGTCTTGGGCTTTGGGTACTGGTGGAGTTATTGGTTATGTCAACGTCAATTCAGTTGCAGCACTTGTAAATGGTGATTTCTATTCGTGCGGCTCGTTTTACGGTACTGTCGTGTTCGGGAGTGATACTATCAAATCATCAGGCGATGCCGATATTTTTGTGGCAAAATCTGACAGAAACGGCAATTGGCTTTGGGGACGGAAAGCAGGCGGGACGGAGCCTGACGTAGCTCACGGAGTAGCCGTGGACCACCTCGGTAATGCTATATTGACAGGATACTTTTCCGTTACTGCAAAATTTGGAAATATTACTCGGGTTTCTTCGGGGCAAGGGGACATTTTTATTGCAAAGGCAGATACAAACGGCAACTGGATATGGGTTACTATCGCAGGTGAAGACGAATTTGACGAAGGAAAAGCTGTAGTAACTGATGCCGCCGGAAATATTTATATCACCGGATTCTTTTCTGACAAACCGTTTTTTGGCGCTACTCGATTAATCTCTACCGGCAGAGACGACGTTTTTGTTGCCAAATTGAACAATAGCGGTGCTTGGCAATGGGCTGTGCGTGGTGGTAGTAGCCAATTTGACGTTGGAAATGCAATTGATATTGACAAAAGTGGCAATTTATATATTACCGGAGGATTCGAGAATATTGCGACTTTCGGCACCCATTCTGTCACTTCAAGTGGTGGAGATGATATTTTTATAGCAAAATTAAATAATTCGGGTACTTGGTTATGGGCAGTTTCAGCAGGAACAAACTCGTTCCAAGAATATGGCTCGGATATCAGGTTTTCTAATTCCGGATTTGTATATGCTACGGGAACTTTCAAAGGTTTGTGTCTTTTTGGTCCGGAATATTTAATAGGTGCCGGAAATTCAGACGGGTTCATTACAAAATTAGATACAGCAGGTAATTGGATTTGGAGCCGTTCCATCGGTGGTCCGGGATTCGATGTTGGTAAAGCCATCTCAGTTGATGCAACAGGAGGAGTAATGGCAGTAGGCTATTATTCATCATCAGCGACGATAAACGGTTCTACAATCCAATCTGCTGCTTCGAGAGCATCCTATATTGTCCGATTAGCTTCTGATGGTTCTGTGTTATACGCCAAAAGCGACTCTAATTCAACATTCTCGGAAGCTCGGGCTATTGCCGATATTGGTGGAGGAGCTCATGTTATAGCCGGAATCTATTTCGGAAAGGTCAGTTTTGGGAGTTTGGAAATTAGCGAAGTAATTTCACTTGATATGAATTCTTACTTTGCTTTCGATGGAGTTGCATCGCCAAGTTCAGTTTGGACTTTCAAAGACAATACCGGAAAAAGTTCGACTATTTCTATCGCGGCATCCGTCAATCCCATAATTGGCAATCGTTACATGGCTGTCGGTGATGCCATTGGAGTTTTTTATATCCGAAACAGTAATCTTTACTGTGCAGGATTTTCAATCTGGAATGGAAATGATATGGAAATAACTGTTTGGGGCGATAATGTTGAAACAGCTGTCAAAGATGGAATGGCAGACAACGAAGCATATGTAATTAAACAATTTGATGCAGTCACAGGCGACCAATACGTTGTGATTCCGCGTTATGAATCGGGTCCCGACCACTTTGTTGATGGTACTACAACTGTGATTTCACGTATGCCCGATTACCCCGATACTCTTTTTATACCTCTTGTTACAGGTTGGAATATGGTATCCTCCATCTTTTTAGCTACAAATCCAAATATGGAAAGTATTTTCAATTCCATAAAAAATCATATTGCAATTGTAAAGAACAACGCCGGAGATGTTTATATCCCTGAATTTGAAGTCAATACAATCGGCGATTGGGATTTAACTCAAGGATACCAAGTATATTCGCAAAAGGCTCAAACAATTAAAGTAGTAGGTACATCAATCGAACCCGAGGATTACACGATTTATTGTAAAGCAGGTTGGAACATAATTTCGTACTTGAGAGATAGTCCCTATGACGCTGAGCTTTGTTTTGCGCCGCTTACCGAGCATGATAATTTGATTATTGCGAAAGATAATGCCGGCAACGTATTCATTCCGGAGTATGATATAAATATGATAGGGAATTTAATCCCAATGCAAGGCTATCAGGTATATCTTAAGAATAAGGACACTTTGCTATATCCGCCAAATTCGTTGGAAAAAGTATCTGTTGATTACGACCGCTTCAGCTTTGTACCAACTTACTTTCTACCCCATGAATCAAATACAGGAAATAATGCGGTTGCTCTTATCGAATTGCCTGAAGTTCCTGACGGTTCAGAAATTGCAGTTTTGACTCCGTCCGGAATCATTGCAGGGGCTGCTAAGTTTAAAGATGGCATCGCACCTGTTACAGTTTGGGGAGAAGATGCTTTAGACGAAAATCCAATTTTGTTCAGCAATGGTGACAAAATGAACTTTGTTCTTTTTAATTCTACCGACAATAAAGAATTGATTTTAAATGATTTAGTCGCTGAAGGCAATAATAGGGCAGATTTGACATATCAGCAAAACGGATTCTTCAAACTTAAAAGGAATAATGCTCTAAAACAAAACATGAACGTTTCGGCTTATCCAAATCCTGCGATTGATTATTTCTGGTTGAATCTCGAAGGGCAATTTACGGGTTCAATTAAAGTTGAATTAGCCGATTTATCCGGCAAATCTTTATTGAGCTATTTTATAAAGAAGACTACAAGCTCACATTCCGAATTAATCAATTTCAGCAATTTATCGAGTGGATACTATATTTTGAAAATTGAATTTGATGATAGCGCAATCACCGAAGGGATAATTATCAATAAATAATTTATTTAATGATAATAAATTTTTCTGATTTGAAATTCCAAGGTGATTTCAAAGTAGCGAAATAAATTCCTGTGGGCAGACTTGATGTATTTAATTCAAATTCATGTAGAAAGATTCCTTTTTTCAAATTTTGATATTTGTAATTCTCAATTTCAATACCTGATGCATTGAATATTGTTAATTCATAATCACCTTCAGACATCCCTTCGAGCAAGAATTTCAATTGTCGCTCGCCAAAAAGCGACTTGACAGTCAAATTTGCAGGTTTGAAATAATTAATTGGTCTGATTTCTAAAGCACAAGCACTGATTTTCAAGTTTCCATAGACAAAAGAACTGCTAATTAAATCGCTGTGCCACACAGCTTTATCTATCATAAGTGGTTCGTTAACATCCGTACCGACTAAGACTTTGCCACAAATTTGAGTTAGCACATTTCCGGTTCCGCTGAGAGTAAAATTTTCTACTTTTACACACAAAAACCTTTTTCCGCCAACAACTTCATTCAACAAGATTTCGCCGTTGCTGATACTTTCGGGGTAAAAATAGTCTGAATTGAATGATACTTGGAATTCTACATCAGATTCAAAATCTTTGGCATCATTACAATCCAATTTTGCATAAACAGGAATGCAAATCTCATCGCCCGGTGCAGACTCGACTTCAGGAATCATTAATGTATTTGGGGCAATGATTTTACCGGAAATTGGCAAATATTCTTCAATTTTGCAGAAATCAGAGATGATAAACGTCAGAGAATCATCTACTATTCCTATTAAATCAGATTTTACTGTAGCGATTATATCGAATATTTCGTCCTTTTTGACTAAAACATTCTTGAATTTATTCAAAAAAATTTCTTCGGAAGAGCGAATAAGCTTCACATCTTTAATTAAAACATCTATTCCGGTTACATTTTTAACTTTCAATCTTACATCAAATCTTTCACCAAGGCAAATCTCACCAAAATTTGCCACTTCGGGATTAAGATATTCAAATTTTGCAATTTCAGCTCTGACTGTCAATGTATCCGAATCTGAGCAATGACCGTTATTTAACAGTGTTAAAACGTAAATTCCAGGCTTACTGACTTCAATTGATTGAGTCGAATCACCCGTTGACCAAAAGTATTCGTGGGCTTCGAATTGGGATGAAAGTATAATTGGAGCATCTGAACAAATGACGCTGTCGCCAATGATTTTAGCAATCGGAATTTGGCTGTAACTTATTGAAATGCTATCTGAAATTATATATTCGCGGAAAAATGCTTGAAAATAATATTTCCCGACATCAGTTTCGGAAAAGTTGTTTATCTTGAGGAAATATTCATTGGAACTGTACCCATTGGGACCTTTCCAGATAAATGTCATTTCACTAAATAGGACATTAGTCACAGGGTCAATAATTAAATAGTCTCCTGCGCAAACAACTGTGTCGCGTAGATTACTAGTCATGAAAAAATACCCTTGCGACATATTCGGCAAACCGTAAAGCGATTTAGCGGATGATTTTTCTGATGCCAATCTTACGGCATCCGTTCGATAATTGCATTCATCGCCAGTCAGATTCGGATTTTCGATAACGTCAAGATAAATTGAGTTCAGCATAGCAACATAAATTTTGCCGTTGGGACCTATCTGCAATGCACCCGGAACTCCTCTATTCTTATCACCATAAATTCTATGACCGCTTAAATTAATTTTATCGGCAATTAATTCCGATACATCATATTGATAAATCGAACGTTTGGTAAAATCTGACACATATAGTTTGTTGCCATTAGGTGAAAATTCGACTCCATAATTACTATACCTGCCGAAAGTAAGAATAGAAATAGGATTGAAAATTTTGCCGGTAGAATTATCGAATGAAAATAATTCAATATTATCATACTCGTTTATGGCAGCTGCTAATTTCGTTCCGCATGGTGAAAATTTCAGCTGTCCGATTGAACGAATTGGAGGTCCGTCATAATTCAAACCGACGGAAGAAGTAATCACATCCTCAATCCCTTGGTCAGTAAGTAATACTGAGATGAATTTGTTGCTATTCCATTCATGGCTTACTATCCATAGGTCTTGATTGTTAAAGTGAACTGTTGCAGTAAGTTTTTCAACTGCCGGTTTTTTGATTAGCTTATTGATTTCGACGATTTCACCATAGCCATTGTTAAGCTCTGCATCAATGACTGTATAGCAAAGCCCTTTGCTGTCAGGTTGATTTGGGTCAATTATATCAAAATATTGTCCTGCATCCACAGTAAAAATATAATATATACTATTTACGCCGGGTTTTTTTACTATTAATGCACTTTGAGTAGAACTGAAATGACCGTGCATGGCTGTGTCGGGGTTCATAACTATGTGAAGTGAGTTCCAAACTCTAACTCCATCTGTATAAAACATCAACTTGCCGGTCGAATCGGAAATAGATGATACGCCCTCTAAAGTGTTGATTTGGGAGTTTTCTAAAGCAACCGGTTCACCATCAGGTGTATCGAAAGTTAAGCCTGCGTTGGAACCAAAGTACCAGCTATAGCTCTCTTTTTGAGAGTAAATACCTGTTGTGAACAGCAATAAATTAAGAATCAAAATTAAAGTTAAACGCATCAATTTTCAATTATCAATTTGTCAAAAATTACAGTATCCGGTGATTTTACGCGAATAATATAAAATCCATTTTTAAATTCTCTCGAATATAAGGAAAATATATTAACTTGCTGTGAATTTTCCGAAATAACAAACTCAAACGAAGCAATTTCCATGCCGTTAAGGTCGAATATGTCAACTTTGTGCAGTCCCATTTGTTCGGTTGTAATAGTCAATTCAACTGTTTCAGATGCAGGATTTGGGGCAATTTGCAGTGCTGCAGGTTTTATAAAATTTATTGGACGCAAATCTATGACACATGCTTCGATTTTCAAACTGCCGTTTATTTTTTCGGTAGAAATTAAATCATCATGCCAATCAGCTGCGCCATAAGCCAATTCTGTTGGGATATCTCTGCCAACAAGTGCTACTCCGCAAAGCTCGTCAATCATTGTTTCAGTTTCAGTAAGATTCAATGATGTGTAATCAATCGTCACAGTACAGATGCCATTTTCGATGACTTTCGTAAAATTCGTTCCCGATTTGAGATTTATCGGATTGAAATAATCCGCATCGAAACTAATTTGAATTGTAGCCGATGATACAAAAGGCGAGGCGCCACAATTGATTTTACCGTAAATTGGGATGCAAAGTTGCTCTCCTGCAATTGCTTCAATTTCAGGCAATCTTATTTGATTTGTTAGACTGAACTTTTGTGATGCGGACGACATCGTTTCGTGATAGCAGGGTTGATTTGAAATGGCGAGAATTGATGTTTCGAAAAATCCTGTTTCGTCGGAAATTGCTTCGAGGATAATTTCTTTTGATTCGAATGCACCAATTGTAAATGGCAATCCCGGTGAAATCAGTTTAAAATTCTGAACGTTGTTAAGAATAATTTCATCTATGGTTGATTCGGCTTCTGTATGATTTACCAAAACTGCTTTAATCAACGATTTTGTTCCTGTGCAAACAGTTTTTTCACTGTATGAAGATTGGTCGAACCTAATATCAACAATCAAATCAGAAATTGTGACTTCGGCGGAATCAATGCAACCAATCTCGTTCGTTACAATTACTTTATAAGTGCCTGAGTTGCTGACTACTGCACTTGAGCTTGTTGAGCCGTCAGACCATAAATATGATGCATAATCGCCGTTTGCTGTGAGAGTTAATGTATCATTATCGCAAATGAAATAATTGCTCGCCGTAATTTCCGGTTTTTCGATTGGCATTATGAAAATCTCAATTTCAGCAGAGTCTTCGCAACCTATTTCATTTCTAACTATTAACTTATAAATTCCTGCTTTATCAATAATTATACTTTGAGAAATAGCGCCATTCGACCACAAATATTCGTGATATTCTTGATTCGCGGATAAAGTAACGGGTGTACCGGCTTCGCAAACATAGATTTTGTCGGCTATGATTTCGGGTTTTTCAATATCGAAGACTTTGATTTCAAATTCAGTTGTATCGCTACATCCATTTTCATCATAAACGACGCATTTATACTTTCCGCTTTCATAGAATTTGCGAAACACGTCAGTACTGCCATCTTCCCAAATAATATCATTATTTTGGTAATCAAAATTGACCGTGGCTGTTACAGAATCACCTTTGCAAAAAATCAAATCATTGCTGAATTCTACTTCTACATCCGGTTTTTCGCCTATTTGAACTAGGACTTCGACAGAATCAATGCATTTATATTGATTCATTGAATATATTTTATAGACTCCGGGTTCTGAAACTATTCGAGAAGTCCCGATAATTCCATCGTCCCAAGTGTATATGTTTTCCAAAGATGGATTAGTAACGGAAATTTTCACACTTTGCCCATTGCAAATAGTTACAATTCCTGAATGAGATAGTTGCACGTCAGGGTGAGGGTAACCCATTACTTGAATGGTATCATAGCCTAAGCATCCGCCAAATCGTTTTATTATTAATGAGTATTCACCGGGTTCGGTAACAATTATACTCCTTGTTGTGTCGCCTGTTGACCATAAGTAATAATAATCAATTAAATCAAGTTCTTTGAATTTATTTGCGGTCAAAGTGATTGTATCTCCTTGGCAGAATCCGGTTGGACCAACGATTTTCGCATCTAAATTATTACTTAGTTCAATATTAAAATAAGCTGTATCAATGCAACCATGTATTGACTTTGCAATAACGTAATAATTACCGGGCTCGTAAACTTCAATCTGGTGATTAGTAATGCCATTAGACCATAAATAACTTGTTCCGTCTTCAATAAATTCAACTCTCAATTTAGCGATATCCGGTGGGCAGATTGATTTAGGACCAATAATTTTAACAATGGGATTTGGATGAACAGAGATATAAATTGATTCTGTCATAATCAACTCGCCTAATTCATATGCCTTGACTATGTAATTGCCTTCATGAACCGATTGGGCATTTTTGATTATTATTTTTGATGAATTTGCAGAAAATCCATTTGGTCCTGTCCATTCGTATGTATAAAAGGAACCGCCGGGAATCACTTCGGCTATTAATTCAATATCTTGCCCCTCGCAAACATCTCCACCTTTGACCACCAATTTTTTAAATTGTTCAGTTACACAATAATTTGGGAGCCCAAATTCGCTAAACCCTAAAACCAATCCTGTTGCATTAAATTGCAAATCACAAGCAACACCTGCCGAATCCGGCTGGTTGATAGCGGAAAGATTTCTTGCACCATAAATTGCAATATATATTTTTCCATTCGGAGCTAATTGCAATGAACCAAATGATTGGAAAGATGCATAATTACTATAAATTGTCTGTCGTGATTGTTCGATTGAGTTTTTATTATAGTTACTAATGTCAAATTGAAGTATTCTACGATGCACATTCGATGTATAAACAAATCTTCCTGATGGTGAAAATTCTACGCCATAAGTCCCTTGTATATTATCAATCTCAATTGGCAAATGGTCTGAAATTATGCCTAATTCTCTATTGAAATGATACAAATCCATATCAAACAGTGAAAAGCAAACTGCAGCTAATCTATCACCACGTATATTAGACTTCAAATGACCTAATGTTACTGCTGCTTTATCCTCGGTATTTAAATCGTAAATAGGACCAATGTTTTGAGTTGTTACATTCTCTATTCCATTTTCTGTTAATAATGCAACAACAAAGTTAGCACTGTTAATTTCGTGAGCAATTATCCAATAATCTTTATCATTAGCGTGCATTACTGCTGTTAGTTTTTCGACAACGTCAACATTGTGAATTTTGATGTTTTTAATAATAACATCACCGTTGCCATTGTCTTGGTTCAAATCAACAATAGAATAACAGAAATCTTGTGGTGTAACGGGTGTATAAGGTCCCTTCCCAACTGTAAAAATGTAATAAAGGTTATCACTTCCGGGCTTTTTGATTATTATAGCGGACTGTGTTGAAGACTCATGCCCCTTTAAATTTGTGCCATTGGGCATAAGGTTGTTTTGACGATTCCAAACATATTCACCATTAGTATAAAACAATAAATTTGCATCTTTATCCGAAATACTTGCACTACCTTCCAAAGTTGACATACTACTCACATAACTGACAGGCTCCAAATTAGGATTGTTAAATGATACTGCTCCAAAGTTTCCAAAATGCCAATTGTAGTACTCTTTCCCAATTTGTTGGGCTTGAGTGTTTGCTGCAAGGAGCAGGAATAATGCGAAAATGATTTGTTTCATCGGACGACCATGATTTTTTCGTAATGAAGGCTCCAAGGTGCTTTTAGCAAAATACTGTAAACACCTTGTGATTTTGTGCTTATATCAAATTCAAATTCAAGCATGCTTGTTTGTGTGTTTTCCCATTTTTTGAGTATTTCTTGAGTGCCATCGTATGATACCAAGACTAATTCAAATTCGCCTATCGAACCGGAATTAACTAAAACACGAAGATTGTCGCTTGCAGGCATTGGGTTGACCTTGAGCGTTGTTGGCGTGTAATATCTGATTCCGCGAATTTCTTGAACGCAAGAAATATTGACAAGAGTACCGTTATTTGATTCATTGGCAATTCTTACATTATCCCATTCAAAGTCTTCGATAATTATACTTGATTTTAAATCTGCACCGAGCAAAATTGTTCCGCAAATAGTAACCAAATTTTGCTTGTTTTGTTTAATTGTATAAATGTCAGTATATATTTTGATGAATCGTCTGCCGTCTTTGATATAATTTCCCAAAATCGTACCCAAATTGACAGTTTTGGGCAAGAAATACTGAGCATCAAAAGATATTGTGATTTCAAATCCGGAATTCAAGTCTTCACTAATATCGCATTTCGGTTCAATTACAAAATCAATACATGCTTCTTCGCCACCTGTAAATACTAATTCGGGTGATGTTAGCTCAGTTTTCATAAATGAAGCAACATTGAATTCGAATGAGGAGAAAAATTCGCAAGGTCCAAGGCAATTAATTTGAATCAGCCCAACTAATTCATCAGTTGTCGTCGGCAAATATCTAATCTTGATTTTCCTCTCACTATTTGCATCCATTCCTGCCATTATATTTCCACTGTCAACCAATTCCATATCCATAGTATTGCCGAAAGTGAAATCTTTTGTTACTATAAATCGCGGATTAGGGTTTGTAACTTCAATTTCGATAATAGCTTCTTCGCCAATACATGGTTCAGGGAATGTTAACTGCCTAAAAGTTAAAGGCATGGATTCATCAGCATTAAAGATTTCAATACTGTTTGTCGCTCTACAATCGTTTTCATCATAAACAGTGACTGTGTAGTTGCCTGCTTTTGAAACCAAAATTGTTCTGGTAGTCTCGCCGGTTGACCATTCGTATCGAGAATATTCCTCTGTAGTTGAAATTGAGACTGTTTCCCCGATACAAAGTTCAGGTTTATCTGTAGTCAATTCAACGTCTAATTCGGGCAATTCTTCAATTTCAACAAATGCTGTATCGCTACATCCCCACTGATTCCATACAGCAAGCCAATATTTGCCTGATTGAGCGACGGTGATTGAAGGGGATTTCTCTCCGGTTGACCAGATGTAATCTGTTTCGGGAGCAATAGTTGACTCAAGTAAAACCGAACCGCCAACACAGAAAAAAGTCTCTCCAATAACGTTAATTTCAGAAATTGGCGAATCATGTACTAAAACCTCAATTTCGGCTGAATCAATGCAAATATTACCATTCGCCACATAGACTTTGTAAACGCCACTTACCTTTACTATTAAAGTTGTACCGAGGGTCCCGTCATTCCAAGTGTAAACAAATTCAGGATTAGGATTTAAAACATTCAATTCCACGCTTCCACCAATGCAAAAAGCTATAGGTGAAGGGTTTAGAATCTTAACTGTGGGGATTTCAAAAAACAGTGCACTTATAGTGTCGGTGCCTTCGCAACCCTCCGAATGACTAATACTTACCCACACTTCTCCTGTTTCAGTCACTTTTATAGATTTACTTGTTTCACCGGTTGACCATAAATAAGTGAAATTTGATTCGCTATCCGGGAAATTTGCATTTGCAACAAGAGTGATAGTATCGCCTTGGCATGCCATTTTCGGACCTCCAATTCTTACGGGCAATTTGTCGGAGACTATTACTGACACTGCTTTGAAATCTGAACACCCAAATTCTGTAGTAACAGTTACGTAATATAAGCCCGTTTTGTTTACTATGATACTATCAGTTGTTTCACCGGTTGACCATAAATATTCAAAATCCGGATTTTTGGGGAATGCGTGAATAATGAGAGTTTGACTATCACAAATGGATATTTCATCTTCAAAATTAAGTTGTACAAAAGGCTTATTATGTATAATAATATTTACCCATGCTGAATCAGAGCATCCTTCGGGAGTAATTGCGTAAAGTGTAAATTTGCCCTCTTCATTATAAAATTTGCGTTCAAATCCTACTACTCCATCGCTCCAACGATATGTGTAAGTATCATTCGGGTTGATTACAAAAACTGTAACTGTGTCGCCACGACAAATATGTATGTCGTCTTCATGGCTCATCTCAAGGAATGCAGCTTGATTTCTTTCTAAAGTTCGACTCGCATAAGCGAAGCAAGTTCCGGCGACTACAAGTTTGACTTCATAAGTGCCTGCTTTTGTAGCAATAATTGTATTTGAAGTATCGCCTGTAGACCATACAAAATAGTGAATATATTCAGACAAGTCTGTTAATGAACGTGCAGTTAATGTTGCTATGCCCGGCACACATATCACTGAATCACCTTCGATAACTACTTGCAAATCATCAATGCTGTGAACAGTGTATGTCGTTGTATCGGAGCATCCGTGAATATTTGTAACTCTTAGTCCGTATTTGCCGGGTAGTTTGACCTTAATCGTTTGAGTTGTTTCACCGGTTGACCACAGATACGAATAATTGGCTTTATTATGAACTGATTCGAGCAGCACTTCGGAGTTATCATCGCAAATAAGTCCTGTACCTTTAATTTCAGCCTTCGGGGTTTCAAGTACTGTTATATGTATAAAAGCAGTATCATAACAACCCCTTGAATTTCTAATCGAAAGGAAATAGGTACCTGAATCTTTAACTGTTATCTGTGAAGCATTTGAACCTGTTGACCACCTATAAGAGAAAAATGGGTGTATTGTATCTGCCGATAAAGAGGTAGCTTCGCCTTTACAAAATTCCGTCAAACCTAAAATTTTAAACTGAGTCCGTGCATTAACCCGAACATGATTTTGGACTGAAACGACAAACTCTTCACCGTTGACAATGTATTTAACAGTCAAAACATAGAGCCCACTATCAGCAAGAGTAGCATCAGTAAAGTAAGGATTCGTTTCTTTCGACGTAAAACCATTTGGTCCCGTCCATCCGAATTCAAATACGTATTTTGATGTGTCTTGCAAAATGTCCAAAGGGTCTAAAGAAAAATCATTATTCACACATACATCTATCAGCAAAGAATAATTCGAACCTAATGGTATTGCGTTTGGGAGTCCTAATTGTGATTTTGAAGAGTCCAAAGCGACACCCATAACCCTAAATCCACATGCCGCACCTTTACTGTCTGGATTTCTGATAGCAGACAAGTAGTATTCTCCGGCTTTAGCAATATAAATATTGCCGTTTGGTGCCATTTGCAGAGAACCAATATGACCGCCTTTGCTAACTATATATTCTGATTTTCGGATTGAAGTCGTATCGTGAATACTAATATCATATTGAAATAGAGTACCAGTATTAAAACCATTACGACTATTGCTAATATAAAGCAACTTTCCGGAAGAAGAAAATTCGACGCCGTATAAATTATATACTTCGGCAATATTAATTTTTAGTGGTTCAGAAGGGACACCTGTCTTGTTATCAAATTTGTAAATTTCAAAGAATGTGACATCCTGGTATGCAATGGCAATTTTGGTGCCTTGAGGAGAAATTTTTAGTTGTCCGACAGAATTATAATCATTTGTTGGATTGAATCCAATTGAAGTGATTACAGTATCTTCAATTCCATTTTCAGTCAGAAGAAAAGAGTAAATATTATTATTTTTCCAACCCTTGGTGACAACCCAAATGTCTTTTTTATTAGCATGTAATGTAGCGTTAAGCTTTTCACTGGCTTTAGGCAAAAGCGGTACATTTGTCATAATCATAGCTCCATTGCCGCCGTTAGCCGCCATGTCAACGATTGAATAATGAATTCCTGCGTTTGGCGGGTCGACATATTCACTCGCGTCAGAAGTGAATACATAATAAATACTACTACTTCCGGGCTTTTTGGCAATTAGAGCAGATTGAGTTGAAGATTGATGACCCATGAGCTTTTCAGCATTGAGTTTGGAGCCCTTATAATTGTAAATTTGTTCACCGTTTGTACTAAATAGGAGATTTCCCATTGCATCTGAAATCGTCGCCGAACCTTCATACTGAAAAATTGGATTGCCTCGCAGGAACACAGGATTACGATTAGGAGTATTGAATGTAATACCTGACATTTCACCGAAATACCAATTGTTAAACTCTCCTTGGCTGTAAAGAGAATTCGATGAAAAGCATATTATTAAAACGAGTATAATTTTCCTCATGAGCAATCTCCCAAAAAAATTGCAAATTTCTTACCATATAAACAATATAAATTAACTTTCGTTACAAAATATTTTTTATTTTATCAAAATAGTGAAAAAAACCCACTAATTGCAATAAAATCAGCATTTTTTAGTCAAAGATAAAATTTCGGTAACAAACAATCGCTTTTTGTGATTTGTAATGACATAAAAAATAGTTATTTTTGCAACTTATGCTACAAACATATTAGAAATGAAAATTACACTTATAAAAATTTAATAAAGGTTTTATAAAGCATGAATGAAGGGCAATTAATTCAGGTAATCGGTCCCGTAGTTGACGTACAATTCCCACAGGGCACGATTCCGGCTGTGTTGAATGCATTAGAAATCCATTTCAAATCCGTAGAAGACGGCACTGAAAAAATTCTTGTTTGCGAAGTTCAACAACATCTTGGAGAAGACAGAGTCCGTGCCATTGCAATGGACAATACCGATGGGTTGGTTCGGGGCATGATAGTTTATGATACAGGTTCTCCGATAACAATACCGGTCGGACCAAATGTATTAGGCAGAATGATGAACGTTATTGGGCAAGCTATTGACGGCAAAGGCGAAATTGAATCAAATATCAAATACCCTATTCACCGACCTGCTCCAAAATTTGCTGACCTTTCGACTACTAAGGAAATGTTCGAAACTGGGATTAAAGTTATTGACTTGATTCAACCTTTCACCAAAGGCGGTAAAACCGGTTTATTTGGTGGTGCCGGTGTTGGCAAAACGGTGATTATTCAAGAACTAATCCACAATATCGCAAAGCATCACGGTGGATACTCATGTTTTGCAGGTGTTGGTGAAAGAACTCGCGAAGGAAACGATTTGTACCTCGAAATGGAAGAATCAGGTGTACTTGACAAAACTGCTTTGATCTTCGGTCAAATGAACGAACCTCCCGGAGCACGTTTCCGTGTAGCTCTTACCGCACTTACGGCAGTTGAGTACTTCCGCGACGAAGAAGGAAGAGACGTACTTTTGTTTATTGATAATATATTCCGTTTCATCCAAGCAGGTTCCGAAGTTTCGGCGTTGTTGGGTAGAATGCCTTCAGCGGTAGGTTACCAACCTACTTTGGCAACAGAATTGGGGGCATTGCAAGAACGTATTGCTTCTACATCAAAAGGCTCTATTACATCAGTTCAAGCTATTTACGTACCCGCAGATGACTTGACTGACCCTGCTCCGGCGAATACTTTTACACACCTTGATGCAAAAACGGTATTATCGAGACAAATTTCCGAATTAGGTATTTATCCAGCCGTTGACCCATTGGATTCGAGTTCGAGAATTATGGACCCATTGATTTTGGGTGACGAACATTATAATACTGCTATCAGATGTATTCAAGTACTCCAAACTTACAAAGATTTACAAGACATCATCAATATCTTGGGTATGGATGAGCTTTCTGACGAGGACAAAACTTCTGTTTACAGAGCCAGAAAGATTCAAAGATTCTTCTCGCAACCTTTCCATGTTGCAGAGCAATTTACTGGTTATCCCGGTGTTTATGTTACTATTGCCGAAACTATTGCCGGATTCAAAGCAATTCTTGACGGACAATGCGATGAAATTCCCGAAGGCATGTTTGCTTACAAAGGCACTATAGACCAAGTATTTGACGCTTGGAAAAAGAGTCAGAACTAATGAGTGATGTGAAAAATGGCTGATAATTTTTTAAATGTAGAAATAATCACTCCGCTAAAAACGGTTTTCTCGGGATATGCAGAATCAATAAATGTTCCCGGGTCGAAATCTCCGTTTACGGTGCTTATAAATCATGCTCCGATAGTATCAAGTTTAGATATTGGCATTATCAAAATCAAAACTAATGACAATATGGAACTCGTTTATGCTACCGACACCGGTTTTATAGAAGTAAACAACAACAAAGTTTCTATCGTTGTCGAATCTGCAGATGAATCCAATGAAATAATTAGAGATAAAGTCATAAAGGCAATCGAAAAATTACAAACTGATTTAGAACTTACAACAGATGCTTTTACTCAAGCCAAATTTAAGAGCTTGATAAAATTAAACGAAATCAAACTGAAAGTTTGCCAAGTAGCAAACAACTAAAATAATGGCGGAGATGACAAATCTTCGCTTTTTTCTATTTATTATTTGAGCGTATTTGTGATGATTGAGAACAAAATATTATACGAAGGAATCACATACGACGACGTATTGTTAATCCCGGACTACTCGCAAGTCTTGCCCCGCGACACAGAAATCAAATCTAAATTAACAGCAGACATTACTTTAAATGTCCCTGTCATAAGCGCTGCAATGGATACAATTACCGAATCGAACATGGCGATTGCCATGGCTCGGGAAGGTGGCTTGGGCGTTATCCATAAAAATCTTTCCATCGAACAGCAAGCAGACCAAGTTGACCGAGTAAAACGTTCCGAAAGTGGCATGATAAAAGACCCCATTACTCTCACCGTGGACAAAACTGTCGCCGATGCACTTGAGTTAATGGCTAAATATCATATTTCCGGGATCCCGATTATAGATGACAATAGAAAGCTCATTGGTATTATAACCAACAGAGATTTGCGATTCAAACCCAATCCGCAAGAAATTATTGCCGATGTCATGACCAAGGAAAAGTTGATAACTGTCCCTGAAGGTACAACTCTCGAAGAAGCTGAGGTCGTATTGCAAGGCAAAAGAATCGAAAAACTTCCCGTTGTTGATTCGAATATGATTCTGAGAGGGCTGATTACTTTCAAAGATATTCAGAAAAAGAAAAAGCACCCCAATGCCACTAAAGATGAAATGGGTAGATTATCTGCTGCTGCGGCAGTAGGAATAGCTTATGATACACTCGAAAGAGTTGAAGCCCTCGTTAATGTCGGTATTGACGCTATTTTTGTAGATACTGCACATGGACATAGCCAAGGCGTCATTGATATGGTTAGGCGAATCAAATCCAAATACCCGTCGCTACCGATAATTGCCGGAAACATCGCAACTGGTGGTGCGGCGCAAGCATTGATTGATGCCGGAGCCGATGGCTTAAAAGTCGGAATCGGACCGGGCTCAATATGCACAACGAGAATTATCGCAGGAGTTGGAATTCCGCAACTTACCGCAATAATGAACGTAGTAGAAGTAGCGTCCAAATATAATATCCCGGTTGTGGCGGATGGCGGTATCAAGCAAACAGGCGATGTTGCTAAGGCAATTGCTGCAGGAGCTGATACTGTAATGATAGGCAATTTGTTTGCCGGTCATGAAGAAAGCCCGGGCGAAAAAATATTATACGAACGCCGTGCATTCAAAATTTATCGCGGTATGGGTTCATTAGACGCAATGCGAAAAGGCTCCGCTGACCGCTATTTCCAAGATACTGAAGATGAAATCAGCAAATATGTGCCTGAAGGAATAGAAGGCAGAGTGCCATTCAAAGGCAACGTAAGCGATACCGTTTATCAACTTATCGGCGGATTACGTTCCGCTATGGGTTATTGCGGTTGTAAAAATATCGGAGAATTGAAGACGAAAGCTCGTTTTAACAGAATTTCAAGTGCCGGATTGAGAGAATCACACCCTCACAATGTCAGCATAACTAAAGAATCACCAAATTACTTTGTTTAAAATTTAATTACAAAGACACATGGCAAAAAAGACAGCACCTCGTAAAGTAACTGACGAACCTGATTACCCGAAAATCATCAACAGAAGGCTCGACCAGCTAAGGTTTTCGCTCGAAGACCACAAAGTAGAAGCGATAGCGGTAAGTTTTTTACCTAATATCCGTTATCTGACAAATTTTTCCGGCTCGAATGCGATTTTCTTCATTTTGGAAGATGAATTGCATTTTATTACTGATGATTCTTACGAAGAACAAATCAAAGAAGAACTTTACAAATTGCCCAATCTCCACTTTCACATCACGAGAAGCCCATGGGAATATATTGCTAAGAAAAAAGTTCTCAAAGGTGTGCAATCAATTGCTTTCGAAGCAGACAAAATGCCTTATTCGGAAGCAGTTGCTATTCGTAACGTTATCAGACCACTGAAATTCAAACCGGCTGAAAATCTGGTAACAAGATTTACTCAACCAAAAGACCCCGATGAATTAAATTTCATCAAGAAATCTATCGAAATTTCTCGTGGTGTTTACGAATACATGCTCGGATTTATCAAACCCGGCATGAGTGAAAAAGATATTTCGAATGAGCTTTGTTATCAATGCCGTAAAAATGGTTCTGAAGGCGAACCTTCGGAAATAATTGTTGTTTCAGGCGAACGTAGCAGTCTTGTGAATGGTAATCCGACTGACAGGAAAATCAAAAAGAATGATTTAATAATTATGGACTTTGGCTCGAAAGTCAATGGATTTGGTCCTGATATATCCAGAACAGTCTCAATAGGCAAAATCGGCAAAGAACAAAAATTGATGTATGATTTAATCCGCAAGGCTCAACAAATTGTGCTTAAAGAAGTCCGCCCCGGGATGAATGGAAAATATCTTGACTCAGTAGTTCGTAGCTTTTTCAAAAAAGAAGGCTATGAAAATAGTTTCAAGCATACAGTTGGTCATGGTGTTGGTCTTCGTGCCATCGAAAATCCGATTATCAGCTATGAATTAGGTGACCAAATCATACCCGAAGATTGCGTTATTAGTATCGAACCCGGATTATACATGCAAGGCAAATTCGGTATTAGAATGGACGAGTTGATTTTAATCACAGTAAGTGGTGGCAGCGTGCTGTCGGCACCTCCCGATGAGATTGACGTAATTTAATGCAAGCATAATGGAAGCAGAAAATCCAACAGATATTTATTCGACTTTAAAACGTAATGTCCTTGTTATAGCGTACTATTTCCCACCAATGGGATTGAGTGGTGTTCAGAGGACTTTGAAATTTGTCAAATACTTACCGAAATTCGGTTGGCACCCTATAGTGCTTACGACCGGAGATTTGGATTATTATGCTTTCGACGAAACTTTGATTGATGAGCTTGGCGAAGAAAATATCACAATAGTCCGCACTCCGAGCAAAGGGAAGCCGACGAAAACAAGAAATTTCCCGAATCAATTTATTCATAAATTAGGCAGAATGTACAATGATACATTCTTCGTACCTGATTCGAAAATCGGTTGGAAAAAGCAAGCGGTCAACACAGCTAATGCCATTATTGCCGAACATGAAATTCATGCAATATTTGCAACTGCACCGCCATTCACGGACTTTTTGATAGCAGATGAAATTTCACGCAAACACGACATTCCTTTCCTTGCCGATTATCGTGACACATGGGTGGATAATCCCTTCAAATACTATCCTACTCCAATGCACAAGAACAAGAATCTGAAGTTAGAACATAAGATTTTATCTCACGCACAAAAGTCCTTCGTCACTACAAGATTTGCGAAGGAAGTGCTATTACGTCGCTACAGGTTTCTATCTCATGAAGACATCTTCATTCTGCCACATGGATATGACCCCGAAGATTTCGCTAATGCAAATCACGAACGCCACGACAAGAGCAAATTCGTAATTACTCATTCCGGTCTCTTCCAAGATGACCGTACTCCCAAGTATTTTCTCAAAGCGCTCTCGATATTTCTTTCCAAAAATAAACAGGCTAAAGAAGCCACCATACTCAGATTTGTTGGGCTAATGCGTCCGTCACATCTCAAAATGGCAACCAAATACAAACTGTCTGATAACATCGAATTAACCGGATATGTAACTCATAAAGAATCAATTCGTCATATTCTTGATTCTGATGTTCTTTGGTTAATGATGAATGATACATACCGGTCGCCGGGTAAATTATATGAATATTTTGGGGCACGAAAGCCCATATTCATAAATGCACCAACGGGAGCTATGACGAAAATTGTCCAAGACAGCGGTGCCGGATTTGTTACCGAACCCGACAACGTGAAAGATATCGTCAAGAAGCTGGCAGAACTCTTCGAGTTATGGCAGAGTGGCAATTTGCCAAAGCCCAATGAGAAGTTCGTTGTAGCATTCGACAGAAGCAAAATCACAAACGATTTGGCTCGAGAATTGTCATTATCAGTCAAATATTGATAAATTGTAGAACATTAACGCAATTTCATTTTTCCAATATTTGCAAACTAATTTCGTGTAACAAACATTATTACTTTAACGTATTTATAAACTTTTTTGGAGTTTCTATGTCTTATTCAAAACTTTTAGCAGTTTTACTTGCATCATTATTGATGGGTTTCTTTGTCACTTCTTGTACTGAAGATGACCCCGTTGACCCAACTAATGAAAAGCCGGCTGCACCCACAAATCTGATGGCTCTATCAGTAAATGAAACTACTATTCATTTAAAGTATGATATCTCCCCATCAGAGCAAAACTCACTATTTCAAGATTACTTCCTTAATTATTGGGTAGTTGGAGCTACAGCAAACCCTATGACTATGACAGTTGCGAAAGGTGTGAACCCAATCGCAGTAACAGGACTTGAACAAGGCAAAGTTTACGAATTCCAACTCGTAGCTCGTTACACAAACAATGAAAGCTCTGAAACTGCTGCAACAGTGAAATGGTCGCCTGCTGCAAGATTTGAACTAACAGTTAATGACGCTCCAATCCGCGTATATGAAACAGCATCAGACTTTGGTAGTGGTTTACAAATTTATTACTCTAACGAAGACGGACCAAGAGCACGTACCGTATCTAATTCAGCCGAATGGGATTTAGGTTTGAGAACAGTAGGAAATACTATCATGTTCGGTTCAGCTACTAAATTAGGATATAATTTCTCAACAGCCCCACAGCCTACTTTTATGATGACTGATTATTTCTTAGCTGATGCTTTGAATAATGTATTTGATAGCAAGGCAATGGATGAAGGTGACCGCAATACAAAGTACGCAGAAACCACTTTAGATTTAGCTACTGTTGCTGGTTCACAAAATGCAATTTTCTATGTAAGAAAATATCAACCGGGCAAAACAAGATACAATTATGCTAAAGTCATGGTAGAAAGAAATCAAACATCAGGTGGTTTCTTGCATGGAAGTACTCCAAACAGACACCTTGTACTTCATATCTCTTACCAAAGAGTAGAAGACGTTCCTTATGCTAAAACTGCAGTTAATTAATTAAGGATTGCAATATGAAAAAAATAGCAGTTTATTCCATCTTAATAGCGATGCTCGCAGCAACACTGTTGACGATTCAATACGCATATGCACAAGACACTATCAAGGGTCAAGTCATAAGCCTTGATGAATATCTCACCGGTGGCACAGGCAAAGTCACTAAAGACAAAGCCAAAACTCTTGCCGATGCAGGGCATGCGATTGTACTCAAATCAGGCAACACAATCTACTTCGTTTATAACGAAGACGGTTCATTTGCAGGTAAAAGACTCGCATCCTTTGCGACAGCAGAAAACGTTGGCATAGTCGGGAAAACCAAGACAGTTCACGGATTGAATATCATCATCATGACGATGATTGACGCTATGTAGTTGCATAAGCAATAATTATTAATAATTATCTGAGGAATTTATGATTAAGAACTTTTTATTTCCTTTGTTGGTAGGTGCTTTGATGTTTGCTTTCGTTGCTTGCGGCGATAAGAAAGAAGAAGCCCCATTACCCGAGGAATCAATTGAAGATATTATAGAATCGGTTGAAACAACTCCGGAAGCCATTGACACAGTCGCAATTGTTCCAGACACAGTCACCGAAACACCTAAAAAAGATGCAAGCAAACCTACTGCACCGGCTGCACCAGCCGACACGAAGAACAAACCTCTCGAAGGTTACGTTGCATCGCTTGACGGATTGGTACAAGGCGGCACCGGGAAAGTCAGCAAAGCAGATGCTAATGCAATTGTTGGTCGCGGCGGAATCTTAGTGTTCAAATCGGGCAACAAAGTCTATTTCGTATATAACGAAGACGGCTCATTTGCTTCCAAACGCCTTGCATCATTTGCCTCCGCCGACAAAGTCGGAATCTTGGGCAAAGCGCAATCCAAAGGCGGAATCAACATGTTCATCATGACACACATTGACGCGATGTAATCCCCCGATTCGACTCCACATTTCTTCACAGCCGCCCATATTGGGCGGCTTTTTTTTTGTAAATAAAGGTCGTTGAGCTTGTCGAAACGAGCAAGTAATTTTAACCTAAAAGCGGTTCACCTATATAGAGCATAGAGGTATTAAGAGAAATTGTTTCAGGACAAGATAATCACAAAAAATCATATATTTGTAGTTTGAATTACAAAACTCAAGGGAATCAGAATGAAGAACGCTAAAGATTATACACTTACTCAAGAACAGAAAGATGAAATTGATGCAATCATGAGGGCTTACGATGGCGACGATGAAGCCTTAATAGAAAAACTGAAACCCTATGCATTTCCTGATGGCTCTTGGTCTTTGTATATCCGCTGGCAACTTGATACTTTATCATATTCCGGTAAAAAAAAACATAGCCGCTCATTGATTCATTCGTGGGAGAAAATATTGCCAAAATAATCTGGCAATCTTATTCATCAATTCTTCTTCTTTCATGGTGGGGTTAATCGTTATTTAGCTCTTTTAAAAAATACATTATTATTAGGGGAAAAAAGTCTTCCATCTTTTGAATAATGGATTTCATAAATAACTTTTTTCCTATCACGCCCAAAGTTCCGACTTATCTCTGTCTCAAATGATAAATGAGTGAAATCAGAACTTAAACTATAAGAACCTGAAACAATATTTCCATCACCTTTAACTTGATAAAGTTTGTCATGAACCATTTTAATATAAATCTTCTTATTCTGGTCAGATTCAGAAACCCAAGTGCCCGCAAATTCCGGGATTTTGGAATTACCAATTTCCTTCCAATCCATTTCACAACTTGATAGTAAAAGTACAAAAGCTAAAAAGGAATAATAAAATCCTTTAAGAGGTAAAAGTTTTTGATTTTTATTCATTTTTTTATCGTCAGACTTTATAGTGCGGATCCCGCACTTTTAAATAATTGCCTACTCTGATTGTTTTTCGGCATCCCCAATTTTCTACAAAAATAAGAAACCAATCCGTCAAATTGTGTCGTTTGTCAGTTCAGTTCATTCATTAATTCTTTTACTTTCTGTTCAAGTACATTTCTATCAGGTAAATACAATTGGTATTTTGATACAAAAATATTATTTGAAATCCCTCCAATTGCATATTCGACTAATATATCATTTTTATCAGCTCCAAGGACAATCCCAATTGGTGGATTATCTCCTTCAATATTTTCTTCAACTTTGAAATAATTCAAATACATATTCATTTGTCCAATATCTTGATGCTTGACATGTTTTGTCTTCAAGTCTATTAATACAAAACACTTTAAAATTCTATGATAAAAAACTAAATCCACATAGAAATGTTCATTATCCAATGTAACCCGATATTGTCTTCCAATAAACGAAAATCCTTTACCTAATTCAAGTAAAAATGTTTGAAGATTATCAATGATTTTCTGTTCTAATTTACTTTCGGTCATTCGATACACTTCAGGAATCTGAAGAAATTCCAATACATAAGGGTCTTTTACAATATCACTTGGTTTAATAATGATTTGTCCTTTTTCTGCTAATTTAAGAACTCCGTTTTTATCTTTGCTTAATGCCAATCGTTCAAATAAAGAAGAATTGATTTGCCTTTTTAATTCTCGTACACTCCAATTTTCATTTATTGCTTGTTTCTCGTAAAATTTTCTTGCTATATCTTCTGAAACACTTAATAATTCTGCATAATGAGTCCATGTCAATTTTCCAGTCACTGACTGGAAAATTTGATATTTCAAGTAAAATTGTCTCATCAAATAAATATTGCTTTTGCTGAAACCTTTACCAAATCTTGTTTTTAAGTCTTTTGAAAGATTTGTCAATAAGGCGCTTCCATAATCTGCTTTCTCATTTCCTTGCTGTTCAAATTCAACAATATATTTTCCAATCTCCCAATTGGCTTGTAGCAACTCATTATTTACAACTTGAAATGCCCTTTGTCGGGCATTCTCTATTGTAATTCCGATACTATCAACTAGTTCTTGATATATTTGTGTATTTTGAAACTTTTTAGTCATAATACAAATTATAAATTTTAAATCAAATGGATGATTATTTGCTGATAATTATTTGCTTTACATCTCCCTCACCTATCTACGCACTCTCAATAGATAACTTTACAAATATAGCAAATTATAAAAATAAATCTTCAACATTTCCAAACTTTTGCACATAATAAAAAAGGCTGCCCATTTGGACAGCCTTTGGGGAAGAATTTTCCGGGTGCTTTTTACATCGTGTCGATTATGTGGTTGAAAGTGTAGCTGGGACGCATCACCTTTGTGGTCTTGTCGTGGTCGGGCATGTAGTAACCACCGATGTCTGCGGGTGGTCCTTGTGCGTCGAGCATTTCCTGAGTGATACGAGTCTCATTTTCAGCCAAAGCGGCAGCGATTTTCTCGAAACGCGTTTGCAGTTCGGTGTCGTGCGATTGTTTGGCGAGCGACTGAGCCCAATAGAGTGCCAAATAGAAGGAACTGCCGCGGTTGTCGAGCTCTTTGACCTTGCGTGAGGGCAGCTTCCCGTTCTCGAGATAGATTCCGATTGCTTCGTCGAGCGTTTCGGATAGGATTTTGACCTTCGAGTCCATTGTTTTTTCGTAAGCAAGTTCCAAGGAAGGCACGAGGGCACAGTATTCGCCCAAGGAGTCCCAGCGGATGTGGTTTTCCTTCAATAGCTGCTGAACGTGCTTGGGTGCCGAGCCTCCTGCGCCGGTCTCGAACAATCCGCCACCATTGAGCAGCGGCACAATCGAGAGCATGCGGGCGCTGGTGCCGAGTTCGAGGATTGGGAATAGGTCTGTGAGGTAGTCACGAAGCACGTTGCCGGTCACCGAAATGGTGTCGAGCCCTTGGCGTGTGCGTTCAAGCGTGAAATTCATTGCATCGACGGGCTTCATGATACGCAAATCCAGCCCAACAGTGTCGTACATCGGGAGGTATTCGTTCACTTTTTTGATGATTTCGCGGTCGTGGGCGCGTTGCTCGTCCAACCAGAAGATTGCGGGCGTGTCGGCGGCTCTCGCTCTTTTGACGGCTAATCCGACCCAGTCTTTGATTGGCAAATCTTTCACTTGGCACATGCGGAAAATATCGCCCTGCTCAACCTTTTGGGACATGAGCACTTTGCCATCTGCATCTACTACGCGAATTGTACCGTCAGCGGTGGCTTCGAAAGTTTTGTCGTGCGAGCCGTATTCTTCAGCTTTTTGCGCCATCAAACCCACGTTGGAGACGGCGCCCATGGTTGCGGGATTGAATTGCCCCTTGGCTTTTGCGTCTTCCAATATCGCCGAATACATCGTAGCGTAGCTTCTGTCGGGTATCATGGCGATGCAATCTTGCAATTTGTCGTCGTTGTTCCACATTTTGCCACCGTCGCGAACCACGTTTGGCATCGAAGCGTCCACGATGATGTTGTTCGGGACGTGGAGATTCGTGATTCCGTACCGCGAATCAACCATTGCGATTGCGGGTTGGCTCTCGTAAACTTTGGCGATGTCGGCTTCGATTTCGGCTTTTTTGTCGTCGGGCAATCTGCTCAGCTTTTCGAGCAAATCCGTCAAACCGTTATTGAGATTGACCCCGATTTCCTTTAATGTATCGGCGTGCTTGTCTATGGCGTCTTTGTAGTAAACTTCGACTGCGTGACCAAACATAATCGGGTCGGAAATTTTCATCATAGTTGCCTTCAGATGCAGCGATAGGAGTACATCGTCTTTGCGGGCTTCTTCGATTTGCTCGGCATAAAATTGGCGCAAAGCTACGACGTTCATCACGGCAGTATCAATGACTTCGCCGTCTATGAGCGAAACTTTCGGCTTTAGCACCTTTATTTCGCTGTCCTTGCCGACGAATTCGATTTTGACATCGGTAGCTTTTTCAATTGTGACTGATTGCTCAGAGCTGAAGAAATCTTTATCATTCATATGCGCCACGCGAGATTTGGAGCCGGATACGGGCCATGGCTGCATCATGCGGTGCGGGAATTTTTGGGCGAATTTCTTGACCGAAGTTGCTGCACGGCGGTCGGAGTTGCCTTCACGCAAAACGGGATTGACAGCGGAGCCGAGGCATTTAGCGAATCTAACTTGGAGAGCCTTTTCAGCGTCGTTTTGGGGTTCTTCGGGGTAATCCGGAATGTCGTAACCTTTGCCCTGCAACTCTTTGATAGCCGCTTGAAGCTGAGGAATGGAGGCGCTTATATTAGGCAGCTTGATGATGTTTGCAATCGGTTCTTTGACGAGTTCGCCCAACTGCGCTAGATAGTCGGGAATCTTTTGCTCGTCTGTGAGCCGCTCGGGGAAGTTGGCGATGATTCTGCCTGCCAAGGAAATGTCCCTTGTTTCGATGCTGACGCTCGTTCCTTTGGTGAAATTTTGCACGATTGGAAGCAAGCAATATGAGGCGAGCTCGGGTGCTTCGTCAATTTTCGACCAGATAATTTTATATGATGACATATTATAAACCTATGATATATAGTAAAATATTTAATTTCAAAATCAAAATCGCATAGATAACAAATTTAAGAAAATTTTGGTAAAAAGCAAGTAAGTCTATCAAAGAAGTGGAAATAAAAGGTGAGAGATTGAGGGGGAGTTACGTGTTCAGTTCATCAAATTCCCAATTAAGTGGATTATTGACAATATAATCACGAATTTTGGATAAGGACTTTTCGTTTCTGATAACGTGTTCGTAATAATTTCTTTGCCAAATAGATTGACCTGGAGTATTTCGAACAATATTTATCAATTTTGAACATGCAGATTTATAAGAACCAATAATTACAGATAAAGACCCTGCTTGCGAATATCCTAATTGACGTTTTTGTAGAGACACGGCATGCCGTGTCTCTACGCTAATATCTTCATTTTCATTTATCATGACGATTCCATGAATGTGGTTAGGCATTATAACAAAAACATCTAATGATACATTTGGAAAATGAATCGGTATTTCAAACCAACATTTTTCTACAATTTTACCAAATTCATTCAATTTAATTATCCCATTTGCAATTTCACCAAAAATATGATTATGATTTTGTGTGCAAATCGTTATAAAATAAGCACCAGCCTGTGAATAATCATATTCAGTTAATCTGGCTGTTTCAATTCGATATTTATTCTGGAATTTTGACATAAATACTTGTTTTCGAAGCTATTTTTTTTAAATTCTTAAAATTATGTTCAACTTTCTCCATATTCTAATCAAACTTCATGCCATCCACATCAAAAAACTTCTTCCACATCCATATCCGTTAACTCATCCCATATCATCAGCAATCTGATTTGTTCGGCGCGATTTTCGAATTGAATAAAACTATGACCACTATTTTCAAACCATTCAACATATTTAATATATGAATTAAAAATATTTAGAAATTTATCATATGTAATTACTTCGTCATCTTTACTTAATAAAACGCTGAAATTAGAATTCGTTTTATTATTTTGCATCATATTGAAAATTTTATTTTTAAATTAATAATATAATATATTTCACTTTGTGATAAATACGCCTGCAAGGTGATTTCGGGAAAGAATGAGGGATTAATCAATAAAATTGGAATATCATATTTGAAATGTAAATATAGTGATTTAATCGAACCAATAGAAAATCCTAATAAATATATCTTTTTATTTTCTGAAATATATTTTTCAATTAATAATTCTAATTTTTCGATAGGTCCATCATTATAATCTACCTTTATAGTTTCATCAAATAGAGTTTTAAATATCTCATATTTCTGTTTTTTACTATTATCTTCGATAGCATTCGGATGCTTAAATCCTGCAAAATATATTCCTAAACTATTCATAATGACCTTTTAATAATTTTTTCACTTCTTCTATACTTTCCAACACAATCACTTTGACGTTAACAAATGCTATTTCATATATGTAATCAGCTAATTTTTGCTCTCAATTACGATTCCTGAACAAGATTGGCGTCCAACTACATTTTTCTATCCCGTGGAATACAATGTTTTTGGCAATAGTATGTCACCTAAAATAACGTATAAATTTAAGAATGGGGTATGGAAAAAGCATTTCAAAGTTTACGATTATCTCGGTTCGCTGAGATTCACGTTAGGGGCAGATAAGGCTTTGCTGAACTACAAGCACTACGAACCCTACGGCGAAACCATGCTCGACACTTTCGGGCTGACTCGGCAGAGCTATATCGGCAAGGAGAAAGAGCCGGAAAACAATCTGGGCGACCACGGCGTCCGCAAGTACGACTACGAGACGGGACGGGGCGGCTTCATCACAAGCAAAATAAAACCAATGTTTTGGTGTCAATAAATTAAGTTTATACGTTAAGGAATTGTGAGATGGAAACAGTAAATATACCGATAGAAGAGTACAAGGCTCTTATTGATGAGAATCGCATTCTTAAGAATCAAGATTTGTTGGTGAAAGTCAACCAAGTCATTGATTTGATGTATGAGAGCAAATATGGTTTGTATCTCGGTGATTTTACTGACGATTTGACTTCCGTTGCTATTGATGAATTAAGCGAGTGGCACTTAAAAGGCGACGTTTGGAATAATGTATAATCAACGTGAAATAGTATTAGTTCCATTTCCATATTCGGACTTGACATCTGTCAAAAGGCGCCCTGTAGTTATTCTCAGTAACAATCGTTTCAATGAAAACAGAAAGGACTTGGTTGTAGCCGCAATCACAAGCAAAGAATTTACAGACGAATACTCCGTAATAATAACAAATAATGAACTGGAATACGGCATATTGCCCGAGCCTTCTGTAATTAAGATCTCTAAACTATTCACAATTCATAAAAGCAAAGTTGTGAAGAAATTCAGCATACTTAACCATTCAAGCTTTGAAGAAGTAACGAAGAAACTCCGTTTACTATTTGAGAATGGATAAAATAAAGCTATTTAAAATATGAAATATAGAATTTTACTAGAGCAAGACGAAGATGGGATTTATGTTGCCGAATGTCCGTCATTGCTGGGTTGTATATCCCAAGGTGATACTCGTACTGAAGCTTTGGACAATATCAAAGACGCTTTCGAGGGTTATTTGCAAAGTTTGAAGAAACATGATGAATTAATTTTGACATCATATCATAACTCCCACAAGATTTAACATACATCCCACAAAAATTGTGATCCCGGCAGGAATCGAACCTGCGACCCCAAGTTTAGGAAACTTGTGCTCTATCCTACTGAGCTACGGGACCCTGCTAATTTATGCTTTCGTTGCCGGTCAATATTATGCGAGCGGTGTTTGCTGCATTTGAACCGTCAATATCGAAAATGGCGGAGGCTACGAAATATTTCAAAGTACGTATATCGAGTATATTGCCTGTGACGATTGCCCTATCTATAATGTGCTCTATGTGTTCATTTTCTATTATTCCCAAGGAATGTAGTTGTATCATGTGTCCATAGGCTTCCTTGGTGAACATGTCTAATTCTGCCGGATGCAATATTCGGAATGAATTGGGGCTTGTGAAGAGAGTTTTCCGTGTATTGAATTCCTGAAAATCGAATTTGTCGGCTATCCAACTGAAGGCTGTTGAAATCTCGGATGTGGTGTAACCAAGGTCTTTGAGATGCTGTACATTGATATCGGCAAAATTCCGCTTGCTGCGAAGTTCCGAAATCAAATAAACAATTATTTCTATTACTCTCTCAAACATTGGTAAAACCTGCTAAATTTAGATAATGATTTTCTAATTTGTGCATTGCTTGGCGTTTCTCGTCGCTGTCGTCGTCATGCCCGGCAATGTGCAATGCTCCGTGAACTGCCAATCGGCACATTTCTTGCGTTAGCGATACTTTGTAATCTTTTGCCTGTTCGGCGGCTGTCTCGTAGCTGATATAAATTTCTGCATCGAGCGGCTTTTCGTCCAATACGAATGTGATTACGTCAGTCGGATAATCGTGAGCAAGGTATTGCTTATTCAGAGCATGTATGAAAGTGTCGTCGCATACTACTAAGTTGATGCTTCCACCTACATTCTTGAGCTTTTGATTGGCAATATTTCGGACTGAGTCAATCATCTTCTTGACCGGCAAATATTTTTTGTCGGATTGGTTGCAATATGTCACTTCGATGCTCATGAATTATTCGACGAACTTGGGTTATGTATAGTCTAATCTCCCATTGAGCTTTCGGCGATAGACAGTTGCATTGCCGAAAGCAATACTGCCGGGTGTAAATCAGCAAAATCGGATTTGAGAATTTTGACTGAAATATTTGAGTACAATGAACAGGTGCACTGCTTGCCAATTATTAGGCTGGACAAGAATTCATTATCGTGGGTTACGAAAATAATTTCGTCCGGCTCGAAAAACATGAATGACTTGATGTCATGCAATTCGTAGTATCCATGCATAGTTTGGGCTGACACCATCGAGCCATTAGTGTTGACCCCAAGGTCTATGCCAGCATATATCGTAAATACAAGCGGTTTGCTGTAATCTTCATTGACCAAAGTCCATGTCCAAGCACTCTCGTAGGCTTTCGGTTCTACTCCGAGTATCAAACTGATTTTTTCGATATCATCATTGTTGAAAATCAATACAATCCCTTATGAAAACTAAAATTTTACATTCTCAAACATAAGAAAAAGTAATGATTTTTTGCGATAAATTCTTGCCTTTCTTAAGTTTTTTTACAAAAAGAAAAGTTTTCTTAATTTTTATTAAGAAACTTGCAATTTTGAGTGATGATATTTCGGAAATTTGTTTTATATTGTAAACTGAATTTGACATAATGTTAATTAAATTTCATGGAACATGTTTATTGATACTAAGAACATGGTTGAATAGGAAGAGTGGAAAATGTGTATAGCAAATATAAATAGCATGATTAATGGCATATTAATGATGCTCATCAGAGGTGTATTATTCATTATTTCAACCATTAATGAGATAATATTCATTTTCAATAACAGCTTGTATAGTCTAATCTTTGGCTTTAGCTACACTTCCCATTATGAATATATATTAATAGAATGTAATTATAGCCAACCCGAAATTTTGTCACTTAAGAAAAAATTGACTTCTATTGTATCTTTTGAATTGTTCGCAAAAAAGAAATCTGAAATCTTCTCAGAATTTATTACCTACAATTATCATTCAGGCAGACCATGGAAATAGAACTATTGAAACATCTAATTGCAATAATTGCATACCGTTTCACCACGGCAGTGACCGATGCACCCGATAATTACTACTATCTGAAAATAGGTGTCAATTCACGGTCGCCTGTTGAAATAATTGACCACATGAGTCATCAACTCGATTCAGCCATCCAACTTATTAGCGGGGTGCCTGTGTCGTCTGTTAAAAGAAACTTCTTTAGTTCAGAAAATTTTGAAAAATGCAAACAAAATTTCTTATCTTTGCTAAGTTCTGTTGACATCAGATTGGATTCGTTGAAAGGAATGGATTTGCCGAGGGTGAAAGTGTTAATGCAAGGACCTTTAACTGATTGTATATCACATATAGGGCAATTAGCAATGCTTCGCAGATTAGCGGGTAATCCGGTTGCGTCACAGAACTTTATAAAAGCTAAAGTTTTGACTGGCAAATTGGATTATGATATATGAAAAAATTATTGGTTGTAGCATATTATTTCCCTCCTTCCGGTGGTCCCGGAGTACAACGTGTGCTCAAACACATCAAATATTTACCCGAATTCGGGTGGCAACCTATTGTTCTGACTGTTTCAAATGGTCAATTTCCTGCAAGAGATGAGAGCCTGTTTGCTCAAATTCCCGAATCTACAATAGTCGAAAGAACCAAAATATACGAACCCTACGACATCTACCGATACTTCACCGGTAAGACGAAGGATGCCGCAATAGATGTAAATACAATCAAAAAAGATGGACACAAAGTCGGATTTAAAGAGAGCTTGGCTGAATTTATCAGGGCAACATTCTTTATTCCCGATGCTCGAATTGGGTGGCTTCTGACAGCAAAAAGCAAAGCACTCGAACTGATTAAACTGCATGACATCTCCGCAGTTTATAGTTCATCGCCCCCTTACACTTGCTCGTTAATTGCAGATTACGCAAGCAAGAAAGCTTCCATTCCTTGGATAGCAGGTTTTCGTGACCCGTGGACCGGGTTTATTTCTTCTCCAAAACGCTGGCTGATTCCGAGCATGATTGACAGGTCTATGGAAAAATCCGTTTTTAATAACGCAAATTACGTAGAATGTGCTTGGAAAGGTATCATCAAAGATGCTCTGGCAAAATATCCCGACTTGGATGCAAACAAATTCTTACATGTGCCGAATGGATTCGATTCCAACGATTTTCCTGATGTCAAGTACAAAGCGAACGACAAATTTACACTAACATATACCGGCTCGATGTATGGGCGAAGAAATCCGGAAAGTTTGTTTGTTGCAATCGAGGAATTAATTGAAGAAGGAAAAATTGATAAAAATGAAATCGTGTTTCGATTTGTTGGAAGATTTGGGAATGAAGTAAATGAAATGTTTGAAAAAGCCACTTTTTCAGCTCGAATTGAAATAATTGGATATGTGCCACATTCAGAAAGCATCGCAATGATTATGAAGTCAGATGCTTTATTATTAGTAGTTGACGAATCGAAGGAAAGTAAGGAAATAGTTCCCGGTAAGGTTTACGAATATATTGGAGTAAACCGACCTTTGATTGCAATTGGTCCCGAAGACGGCTCTGTAGCAGAATTAATCCGCGAAACCGGAGCCGGAGATATTGCCCACCAAAGTAACATCCCCAAAATCAAAGAGATGTTCCTCGGCGCATTCAATAATTGGAAAAATGGAATGAATTCAACAAATTCCAACCTTGAATTAATCACAAAATACGAACGCCGCAACGCAACTAAACAATTAGCTGAACTACTCACACGGCTGGTGTAGGGAAATAGATATACTTCGTAGTGACCACAACTGCGTTCTGTGCGAAATGAAATATCATTTATTATTCTCACCGTGCTACAGATATTGTACCTGACAATATGCGTCCGTCAATGTCAACAACTAACAGATACATACCCACAAGGAAATCTAACGTTGATATTCTTGCAGAGTTTTTACCTTTGCGAACTTTTGTTGATTTATTGAGAATTTCATCGCCCGAAATTGTATATAATTTTATTATTCCGGTTGCTTCAGTTTCAGAATTGAAATAAATGTCAATCCAGTCATAATCATTTGTTTGGACTGTTTTGAAAGTTGCGTGTTCTGTAACAATTCTATCTTCAGAGGCTTGGTTTTGTGTGCTAGCTGTGGTTTTAGTGGGGCTTGATTCGGGTGATTTGACTGATGATTCCGAATGGTTTTCGTATATTTCAGTACTTTTACATGAAAGTAAAAAGGCAATCATAAGAACAAATAATGCAAATAATGATGTTTTATAAATCGTATAATTAAGCCGCATATTCAATTATTTCAAACTATTTTTTAATAAATTTTAAATTAAAATCATCAACTTTTAAAAAATAAAAACCTGGAATCAGTTTTGAAATATCAATTTCGTGATAGAAGGTCCCTTCAAGAACTGTTTGTCCGTATAAATTTGATATTTTGAACTTTCTTTCTCTTTTGATTAAATCAGTCACTGTAATAATTTCACTTGCAGGATTAGGATAAAGACGAGGTATTATTTCATCATTCTTGCTGAATAATTCTTCTACATTTGTTGGTAAAAGTACGCCACCTTCTCTAAATACTTCAAGTCCTACAGTTTCCTGGGTTAGCTCTGAATACACTACCATCCATTTATTGTTGAACTTGTCTATGCAAAGTTGATAAGCTCCTTCGCCGGATATTCCTGAATTTGACGGGATGAAATTTGACCAGGTTGTGCCATCAAATTTGGTAAGTCCGTTATAATATCCACCAAGCCAAACAACATCATTGCTATCAATTGCGATGGAATTGAAATGGTCATTCTGTAAATCAGTATTTTCAGTATCGTAAAATACCCATTGAGTATTGTCATATTTACTCAAGCCGCCGAATTGCTCAATATATGCATTGCCGGAAATAATCCATTTATTTCCTTTCGAATCTATTTCTATTTGATTCGGTAAACTTAATGCCGGAATACCTGTATTTGTACTATCATAGCTTGTGAAGACGCCCTTTTTAAAATGGGTTATCCTTAGTCCAAGAACTCTTTGCCATGATGAACCATCAGTATCAAATTTGACTTCATGAAATTCATTATCATATTCTCCACTACCGCCTGTACGAAAGACCTCCCAGTCCGTACCATCAAATTTCGCAAGACCATTTTTTGTTGCACACCATAAATTGTCTTCTTTGTCAAAAGTGATATTTGCTACTTGATTATGTGGTAATCCTGAATTTTGGGTATTGTATTCTGTAATTACTCCATCCTTATAGTGCAACACTCCCTCGCTTAGGGAACTCATCCATAAATCACCATTCGCATCCTTAGCAAAGCTACTTATTATGTAGCTACCTATGGTATCAATAGATAAATCTTCTAAGTTAAGTCTTATAACCCTATCTATTACATCATCACCTATACTAATTAGAATGGAGTTATCAATTGCTGCCATTGTATAAATTGATTTTATATCATGAAAATACATCCACTCAGGATTTTCGGCTTGTGTCCCCGGTGGCTTGAGCAATATGATGGTGTGTACTATTAGATAAAGAAATATATAAAATCTACTTCGCATAAACCCTCCCTAAAAAAATTTAAAAAAAGTTGGCATACAATTCAAGTGCAATTTCTCGCTTTTCATTTACTAAACACTATTCTATTTGTGTATAGCCCTATTTTTATAAACATAAATAGATTTTGCAAATCAACCAAATTTTACTCAAAAAAAAAAGCTGCCCAAGTGGACAGCCTCTAAATTTACTTTTGTTTAATATAAATTATTCCGGAATGGCAATCTTTGAAACATTGACATTTAGCCATTTTTCAAATGTTTGGAGTTCAGGATTGAGTGAACGTGATTCGTCTAAATTACGTTCACCACAAAAAACATCGTTGAAATCACGTTTGAATTGGAACATATTGCCCAAATCATCAGCACCGGGGAAACCGAAACCGCGATAAACATCAGCGGGAACTTCATTATAGCGAACAGTTTGACCGACTGCCTTAGTCAGAGCCGAAGCCATCTCATAACCGGTAAGATGCTCGCCCGCAATTCCAACACTCTTTCCAATGTAGTTATCACCTTTTTTGAAAATTCCATAAGCACATTTGCCAATATCTTCAGCCGCCATACCCGGTAATTTCTTATCGCCCATTGGTAATGTTATACCCAACACGCCATCAGGACCGCGTTGTGGACCCATTCCGAAGTAAATCATATTTTCCCAATAAAATGAAGTCAGCAAATATGTAGTTGGAACGCCGAGTTCAGCAAATCTTTCATTTGCAATACCTTTTGAATCAAAATGTGGGACTTTGTACTTGCCTTGCAATGTAGGCATGCGGTCGTCATCCAATGGCACCCATTTGCGAGTATCATTGAAAGTTGACCAAACAGCGTGCTTGACTCCTGCATCTTTAGCAGCTTGTGCTAAATTAGCGGCTTGTTCGATTTCTTTTTCAGGTGAAAAATGTTCCCAAAAATTTGTAAGGCAGAAGGCACCGTAAGCACCTTCGAAAGCACGGCGTAAACTGTCAACATCGTCTAAATCGGCTTGGACGACTTCGGCACCCATTTCAACCAATTTCATGGCATTTTCTGATTTTGGGTTACGTGTAATAGCCCTAACTTTGAAGTTGCTTTGCGGGTCGTTCAAAATTGCACGTGCAAGACCTCCGCCTTGAGCTCCTGTAGCACCGGTAATAGCAATAATTTTACTCATGAATCAATCCTATAATTATGATTACAAAACGTTAATTTTCTATACAATACAAATATAAGTATTACACAAAACGAATATTTTGCAATCATATTTTATATGTCATGACAAATAATATTTTTAATCATTTTAATCATATAAATCATAGTTCAGACCTCACAACCACTTCTTACGTTTGAAGAAAATGAGCATCAACATTCCAATTGTAAACATTAGTGCTAAGGCAAAGTAATAGCCATATTTCCAAGTTAGTTCGGGCATATTTTGGAAATTCATACCGTAAACGCCGGCAATGAATGTAAGTGGCATAAAAATAGTGGCAATGACAGTAAGCACTTTCATGACGCTATTCATCTTGTTGCTGACCGTTGTGAGATAAACGTCGAGCATACCCGAAAGCAAATCCCTTGAGGATTCGATTGTGTCAATCACCTGTATCGTGTGGTCATAAACGTCTCTGAGGAAGATTCGCGTGCTTTTGTGAATCAGTTTTGATTCACCTCTTTCAAGTACGCTTGTGACTTCTCTGAGGGGCCCAACTGAACGTTTAAGCAAAATTAAATCTCTCTTTAGAGAATGGATTTCAAGAGTTGTGTCTTCGGTAGGATTTTCGAGCAATTGTTCTTCAATGTCTTCGATTTTCTCGCCGATTCTTTCCAATACTACAAAGTAGTTGTCAATTATAGTGTCAATCAAAGTGTAAGCGAGATAGTCAGAGCCTCTTTTTCTAATTTGACCGTTGCTATTTCTCAATCGGTTTCTAATTGGTTCAAATACGTCTCCCTCGATTTCTTGGAATGAAACTACATAATTTTTGCCGACTATCAAACTGATTTGTTCGTTGATGATTTTCTCGTTCTCATCAAAATATATCATTTTCAGGACTACGAAAATGTGGTCATCGAAATCTTCTAATTTGGGGCGATGCTTAGTATTTACTATGTCTGCTTGGACAAGCTTGTGCACTCCGAAATGATTGCCGATATTCTCGATAACTTCTGTTTGGTGCACCCCATTTACGTTAATCCATTTTACACCCTTGCTATCATCATCAATTACAAATTCTTCGATTTTGTTGACTTCTTTCTCCTCGAAATGTTCTTCGCTATATGAAATAGAAGAAATCTTGCTACTTCCCGAACGCTCTGAGCCTATATGAACAAGTGCTCCGGGTGGAAGTCCAACCTTTTGTTGATATTTTTGGATATATAGCGGCATAATTATCACTCTCGCATATGAAATATGATAATGAACGAATGCTTACTTTTTTAAGTGCTAATGATGTCTGAACTATGATTTGTTTGATTGGGTATGATTCTTATGATTGAATTTGTCTGAACTATGATTTGTTAGATTTTTTTTTTGATTTATATGATTGGTTTTAATAACATTAATCACTTTAATCATATAAATCATAGTTCAGACATAAATCATAGTTCAGACTTGTTGCTCTTTTAATTCACAAACTTTACTCTGAATTGCCCTTCTGTAATATTCTTGGAAGCACCTGCGTTGGTTGAGCCTGTGAAGCTGAATGTACCGCTGATTTCAGAGTCGTTTACTGTTGTGATATTGATAGATGCAGATGTTGAATTATACAAAGTAGCTCCCATTGGATTTGAAGTGCTGCCGACAGAATATTGTGCTATTGAAACATTGTTCGATGGACCTTCGACTATAGAGCCGACAATTGTAAATGAAACTGTTTCTGTTACTTGGGTCTGGATATTATAATTTGCACCGGAAATATTGATAGCATTAGTACCTGCTTTAGTTGCCATTGCATTCATGCTTTGCCAACTTGAACCGTCAACTTTGCATTTCATCGTACCCATAGTTAATGCGCCACTATTGGAATTTGTTGAACTATCCGAACAAGCTGCAGCAACCAATATCAGTAATGCTGCAAAGAAAATAGAAATCAATTTTGCCATTTTAGATTCTCCAAAAATTTTAGAAAGTGTTAACTAAAAAGCAAAAATAATAATTTATTTTATTAAAACAAATTATAATTTCAAATCTTCATTCTTCAATCCGTAAGTTCGTGTCCAATAGGCCATATTAAAGGGTACGCCTGCATTGAGTAATCGAATATCTCTTTCCAATTTCTGATTATTGTCGGAATCGTTTAATGTTAGTCGGATTTGTGGTGACTTGACTTCTCCGAAATTAATTTCAGCAATAAGCTTGATAATGTGGTTGATGAAACTTTCTGCGATTTTAGCATCAGCGGTGATGATTTCGCGTCTGATTTTGTAATGTGTTTGAGCCGCTGCTAGCGAACCATTTTTCAATTCGGTAGTCAAAGTTTGGGAGAGTAATGCTTTAGAAATCTCCGTGTTGCAAAAATTTATCATTTCTAAATACAAATCGGTTGACGATGTTCGGGTGGCTTCTGCCAAAGTGATTTCAATATCCGAGGGCGATACAATTACAGCGTCTTCGTGCATATCCGACAGAACTTGGGCTAAGTCTTCGGCTTCGTCTTTGGTGGCGCCACGGTTGTATTTGCCTATCAAAATCGGCATTCCGTATTTTTCCATGAAATTCACCCAAAATCGAAGTCCCCCGTTTTTGAATGTTACAGCCCAATAGCATCTCGCCAACAAGGCTTCGCCGTATGGATTGGCATAGCTTGCTTCATGGCTTGCAGTTGAAAACTTGAATCTCGAAACCGGTATTGGCTCGGTATGTTTTCCTTTTAAACACAATCTGCCTCTTGTGTCATAACAAAACCATTCCTGTGGCTTAGCTTGGATTTTCGTCGGTAATAAATATCTGGTGCCGGAATTAGTTTCATTCCAAATAAACTCGAATGGTTGCCAACCGTAAAGGACTGATTCTGCAATATCGCTAATTAGTGATGCAATGTTTATTTCGGAAATAAATTGCTCTATTAATTTGCTTAAAGCGGGCTCAACGTTGTCTATCAAAAGAGAATATTCAAGATTTTGCAGTCCACTTTTGCGCGATTGGATGCAACTCCAAACATGTGGGTCGTATTTTAATTTGCGATAATTTTCGATGGAATTGCCTGTCTTGCTCAATATTTCATCAGGATTGGGCAAAATTCCGATATAATTAAAGAAGGACAACCTGTTTTCGCGCCTAACAAGTTCGGATGTAAGATATTTTTTTTGCATAATTATTTTCTTTTAATTTGATGAATTGCCCAACAAGAAACCAATCACAACTGAAGCAATAGCAATTAGCACCGTTTCCCAGTCACTTTCCGATTCTTCGGCTTTATTTTCGACAATTATTTCTGCGACTGCATTTGTATCAGCTTTGTGTCTAACAGATAAATTAATTAAATGCTCCGGAAAATCGTATCGCACAAAAACAGTATCGTATTTGACTACTGTATCCAAAATTGCCGTAAATGATTGGGATATATATACTGTATCACTTCGGTAAATAATTTCCGGTTTGGCATTTTCGATTGTTATCGGCTCTCGATATTCGATTTGGAATACAGTATCGCGAACGATATTTTTTACTAACCGCACATTTTCCGGTCGCTCGGGCAATAAAATATGATAAATTAAAGCTCCTGTCAGTAAGGACAGGAGCAATATAAATAGAATTTGTTTCATTTTATTTAAGTTAATTATATGAAAGAACTAAATTCAGATTGCCTGAAATTGCATCTCGTGATTCAAATATTATTTTTATAAAAACATAATCAGCATTTAAAGATAAAAATATTGAATCGGTAATATTATTTCCAACGTCAGGCTCCACTGTTTCGATTATTTTATATGCAATTCTATCATTCGATACAGCAAATTTAATTAACGGATAATCACCCGTAACTGCTAAATTATTCCAATATACCTGCAATGAGGCTGCTCTGCGAATAATTCTGTTTTGGTTTTTATCTAACACAAATAATGGAAACCAAGCCGTCTCGAAATCAATTGTCATTGATTGATTCTTGAGTAAATTAGTGTTGAACATGGCTGAATCCTATTATTCCACGAATATGCATTGCGTTTAAAAATGAATGTATGTTCCTTCGTCTTATAAAAACACCTCCGATTTTTGGATTATTGGGTGAGCGAACATTAAAGGCGACTGTGCGGACATTCCCGCGCGGAAGCACTTCAATTACTCTTTCGATATGTCCAAATCGAGATTTCCCTTTTCTCCAAATAATCAAATCATGTCGCTTTACTTTGTAAATTGTGCGTTTGCCTTTTGCTTTTGCATTAGTATAAATGCCATTTGCTAAGGGGCTTTTTGCAATCGGAATTTCAGTACGGCTGAGTTTGAGCGAATCCGCTGCGATGGCAAAACAATAATAAACACCTGCCGCACAATAGGGTTCGCCCAAAGATAGCTTCATTATTCTGTGATATTTTTCAACAGCGCCACGATTTTCACCTTTTTCAATAGTTCCAATTTCCGATTTGGCAATTGATTCGGATAAATAAAGCAAATCGCCTCTACATATTATTTCGTAACGCTCTTTAGAATAGACACTTATGGATAAAATAAATAATATCATTAAATATTTCATTTTATTATCCGTATTGTACTAAATAAACACCCAAAATTGTCAAACCTGCACAAATATGCACCCCAAGAAAGATGAAACCTAATACAATAGGTGAATGGCTTGGGAAATCAATCCGAGTATAAACATAATTAGCAACGCCCGAAAGTGCAATTGCAATCAATTCGACTGTAATTATAAACATAATTGTGGTGAATTCTTCGATTTGCGGATTGAATAATACAATTGCTCCAATCAGCATGATGAGCCAAATTGCATGGCGTTTGATTACGTGAAATAAATATAAACTTTTAATAGTCATTTTGCACCTCTCAATATTTTCAGCTAAAGAATACATCAGTTTTGTTTCCTTGGAAAATTTTAAATCCCGTTTTATTTGTAATAATTTCCGGTGGATTGTTAGTTGATTCGAATAAAACTAAGTCGCCTTTTTGAATCATTGACAATACCCTTTCGGAATTCACTCGTAAAGCAACAATTGCAGTCGGTATCAAAGAGTCGCGATATCTGTATTCGTGCAAGAAATAAACAGTCAAATCAATCGAAATTGTACGAATAATTTCCGGGACAGATTCGAGCGGCAGTTTGTACCTGCCGCTCAAAAATGTATCTATTAGGGCATCGGAATTTCGCCGAGCTTCGCCGACTCTGTCCTCGTCAATAGCACTACCTGTATCATCGCCTGAAAGTCTTGCCAAATCAGCAAATGATATTTGCAACAGTAAGTCGTCGTCATCGCTGTATGCCATATCGGACTCCTATGTAGTTAGTAAAACTCGTATCAAATCACCTGCAACTCCTTCATCAAGTGCATGTCCGTTAATATATTCTCCTGAAGTTGCATTTGCTGCTTTGCCGTCGGCATCAGATTTTATATCGGCTGCGAGTGCGATTGTAGCAGATGCTTCTAAAAGCACTATTCCGATTGTCGTTACAGCACAATAGTCGCCCTCGTTGCATAAGTTATCTGTAACTCCAAGCGATTTTAAGCCATCACCACATAAAGCACCCGCAAAATCTACAAATCTGAAAGCCGGAATATCTTCGGTAGCTTTGATGGTAATTGTTTGAACCGGTGCATAATTTTTATTATTTAAAGACATAGTTTATTCCTCCGATGATGAATGATTAGTATGTTTGATTAAGAAACCGGCAGCTTTTGAAGTAAGGTTGACACTATAATTATCGGTACAACGGACGACTTTCATTTTGCCGCCATTTTCGAAATATGAATCTACCTCGGGCATATTTTCTCGTCTGAAAGTATATCCAAAGCTTGGGTTGAATTCCGAGCGTCTGTTTGATTGATTGTCATCAACGTATGCGAGCACTATATTGTCTTGCCAGATGTCACTATGCACACCATCCACATCGCATTCTACGGCTTTTCCAACGTGCACTTGTTCCAAATCCAGAATTTGAGCTAAAATAGCTGTTGTTACTTTGCTTAGTCCGCTATATTTGATACGTTCGAGAATTTTGGGATGGTCAATTAATGCTTGGTAAGTCGAATCGCCCAATACCATAACATTTGGGTATTTTGCAATGTGACCACGAACTGCAGACATTGCATTGCGGATAATTGCAATTGGGTCCGTCTCCGATTCGTAATCATCGAATGCTTCAAGGCTTGTCAATTCTTGCGAAAGTCCGATTTCGTAATTAGTTGCGTCTTGGGCAAGGCTTGCGGCATCTTTTTCCCAGCCGAGATTAAGAATGTCCTTCAAGTCTTTGGCGATTTTTTGCTCTAATTTGAAAAATGTCGGTGTTTCATCTTCTTCGAGATAATCAATTGCCGTTTCGATGTCACGTTCCCGTGTTTCGATTGTCATCATCTCAAATTCATAGGGTGGAATTCGATTGGATGATGCTCTTATAGCGCGGTCAGTTTGACGAACTAAAAAAGCCTCTTTACCGAAAATCGGAATTTTGTTTTTCAACTTGTTGACGAAAACGACTGGGAACAGTTTGTCTGCCACCAATGCGGCATTTGAATACCCTTGGGCGAGTGTGGTCAGTACGGGGTCCACCATACGTAATTCATCAATTCTGCGTTCTGCCATAAATCCTCCTTATTGGTTTTGAAAATAAATAATGTTCAAAGCATCTTCGTAACTGATATTATCGTTCTGTGAAAGTCTTTCAGCCGAGATATGTGTAGATAGTCTGTCGGGGTTCACTAAAGTATGAGAGAAACTTTTGTTCGATTGAACTGTTTCAAATCCGATAGCAAATTCGCTAATGAGGCTTTTATCGAGCATTGATGTGATGATTCGCTCCAAAATTCCGAAAACTTCATCATTGTTACTTGATTTGTCTGCGAATTTCTCGGCTAATTCCACTACCATTGCTTCTTGAGCGGGAGTCAACTCTCTTGCGATTTCTCTGATTTTTCTAATTCGAGAGTTTGATACCGATTGAGCTGAGTTATCGACATGTGTTTGTTCTTGAATAATAGTATCTTGTACATTACTCTCCGAAAAATCAGAATATTTAAGAGCGTCAAGCCCTTTTACAGCCGGATTTGCTGCTCCGAGCAATGCTACATGACGCAGTTCCAAATCAGTTCCGAGTGATACAGAAACATTTTTGAATGCTCCGCTCTTGAGTTCATCAAGAATATTGTCGGCTATAAATTGAGCTTGACCGAGAAGTTTTTCGCCTCTTCGGCATAGTTTATTAATCCATCCGACGGCGGGGGAATCATTTTTGGGGTGTCCCTTAACAATCGGAGATTCGGAATTTCGGTCGAGCTCGACCATTTGATTATATTTTGCGGAAATTTTATCCAACATTTCGGCATCGAAATTCCGCTCAATACCATTGGAATCAACGTGCAATCCCGCTTTGAAGATTTCAATCCACATGAACTATCCTTAAGTTTTTTGAAGAAAATAATTACACTGCAAAAATATTAAGGGTGTTCATACATATATAATCAATGATTATTTCTTATTTTTAAAATATATTTTCATATTTTAAAATAATTCTGTAACATTTTGTTGTTTTTTGATATATATAAGTATAAATGTTAACTTTTTTTTTGGAGAATTTATGATTTGTGATTACAATTTACAGAAATTGAGAAGCCACAGTTTTCTGTTTCTGATTTTATGCGTTGGGATGATTTTGCCTCAGAGCTTAAAATCGCAAGATTTGTTTGCTAAACTTCCCAGTCCCGGCACAAACTACGTGACCGTAGCAAAGGCTGCATCAAATGGCAAACAATATGTTGGTGTTTGGGGATCAGGAATTTATACAACTGTAAACAGTGGAGCCGATTGGACACAGAGCAATGCAGGGCTTACTAACTTTTACATCAATGCAATCGAATTTGGCAGGACAAACGAAGTTTATGTAGGAACAATTGACGGTATTTTTAAATCTACTAACAATGGTGCATCTTGGAATCCGGCTAATAACGGTTTGAAACACCTACATGTCAAAGCTATCAAAGCAGTAGCTAACGGCAATATCTTTGTCGGAACTTACGGTGGCGGAATTTATATTTCGAAGGATTATGGTGCATCATGGGTCCAAACCGGGCAGGGCTTAATGTATAGAGACATAAGCTCATTAGAAACGACTACTCAAAATTACATTGTAGCCGGTACTTACGGCGGAGGTATCTATGTTTCTCGCGATGGCGGTGATACTTGGTTGCGTCAAAACAGCGGTTTGACGAATCATTTTATTAACGACCTCAAGAGGTCACCACTGGGCTATGTTTTTGCAGCAACTAATGGTCGAGGAGTAATGGAATCAGTCAATGGTGGTTTGACGTGGTCTGAGTTAGACACTTTTATGACTCGTCCGTTGAATCCCGAGAAAGAACCGCTCCCTGATTTCAATGCGACAACTATTACATTTAATAAAAATGGTAAAGTAGTTTATGGAACTAGATATGGCGGAGTATTTGTTCATGATGACGTGGTGAATTTCTCTTGGGTTCCTGCTTCGACCACTCGTGGCAACGGTGTTACAAGCGTAATCAAAGGTGCAAACGATAATCTATTCGCATTTTTCTCCAGTCGTAACCCGAACTATTCGCTCGGTCTTGGTGATGTATTTGAAGATGATAATAGAGTATATCCTCATCCTGCACCCACTTCCAGAATCTTTTATGCCAAAAATAACAGAATGTTCAAAATAATGGAACAGGGTGAAGTTTGGCAAACATTAGATTACGGTGTTAACTGGTCTCTTTTATCGAATATTGGTCAAAAAGTGAATGATTTTGCAATGGATTCTGTCGGTAATTTTTTGGCAGGTACTGATTCCGGTTTATATGTATCAGACAATACAGCTTCAGCTTGGACACGAATTAAGTTTGCAGATACAACAGTCTATTCAGTGCAAGTATCGCCGGATAATCATTTCTTTTTGGGTGCATACCATATTTATACACCATCCCCGCCCGGTACACCTGTTGAAACAAAGCTTGTCGTGGTAACTTTAAATAATGGCATAGATTGGATTAATATTACACCAAACCTACTACCGGGTAGTGAAGCACCCAAAAAGATAGCAATTACAAATAACAAAACCGTTTATGTTAGCGTCGGCAAAATGGCTTTTTACACAACAGATGGAGGTATAAAGTGGACCGGAACTAATACATTAGGGGGGAGCATTAAAGATATGTTTCCATCGCCTGACGGAAATGTATATATCGCAACATGGGATGGATTATACAAATCTAATACACCAAGTCAATTTGCAAAATTAAATACTGGTCTTACATATGCAGACAAGGTCTTTGCAGACCAAAACGGTAAAATTTTCGTTTCAGGTGTTTACATGTTGCCGAGACAATTCTCATTATCGAGCACCATAGCTACATCCGATGACAAAGGGGCAACTTTTAAGTATATAAGAGGCGATTATCACGCTGAAATTATTACAGCCTATGCTATAAACGAAGACAACACTTTTTTTATGGGTGGCGAATCCGGTATGATTTATCGTGCTATTGACCCTGAAATTCTCGTAGCTCCGGAAATTTTGAATCCTGTTCATAATTCATTTGATATTGAGAATGGATTGAAAATATTATGGAAGAGCGTCAAAATGGCGGAACTGTATCAAGTACATATTTCAACTGATGATGAATACTTTTTCAATTTCGAATCAATAACTCTCTCTGATACATCTCATATTGTGCAAGCTCCTTTCACATACAATACAAAGTATTATTTGCGTATCAGAGCGAAAAACCACTCAGCAGTCAGCCCTTGGTCAAGCACTCATGTATTCACTACTAAGATTGCACCACCAGTGCTCGTATCTCCGGTAAATGATTCTGTTGGCGTTGCAGTTTCTACGGAATTGAATTGGGAAGAAGTTTGGGGTGCTGACAAATACGAAGTTCAACTCTCGACCACAGAAGATTTCAGCGTAATTTTCTTTACTAATGATAATCTAACTGATACTAAAATTTCAACTCCTAAACTTGATGGTTTGACTAAATATTTCTGGCGAGTTAGAGCGAAAAATCCTAATTCGACAAGCTATTGGTCTGAAGTATGGGCATTTACTACTGTTCTTGGACCACCGAGAGTTCTAACACCGTTGCATCTTTCAGTCGGTAATGAAATTAACTTGCAATTTACTTGGACTCCGGCATTGGAAGCTACAAATTACAATCTCAAACTCAGTACAAATCCTGATGTTTCAGAGCCATTTTACGATAAGACAGGAATTGTCGGCACATCTCATACGGTAAACGGATTGAGCTATAACACAAGGTATTATGCAATTGTCAGTTCAGCGAACGAATTCGGGGTCAGTGAATGGTCTGATATAAGAGAATTTTTGACTGCATACGCACCGGTTTTACAGGTTTCACCTTCGAATATGGCTGTTAACCAACTAATTTCGCCTGAATTACAATGGACTCAATTCGGTGGTCCAGAGTTGTATCATATTCAAGTGTCGAAAGAAACTGACTTTATCCAAAAAATTGTTGATGATAGTGTTGAAAATGCTGTAAAACATGCTGTTGCATTAGAGCCTTTCACAAACTATAACTGGAGAGTCAGAGTCGAAGACGACGATAATTTTGGAGTATGGTCTGAAGTATGGTCATTAAAAACAAGACTTCCAGCAATAGGGCTTCGTATTCCGGCGAATGAATCAAAGGGACTGCCTGCATCGGTTCAGTTTCTTTGGTTTTCAATGAATAATGCAGTTCGTTATCATTTGCAAATCGCTAATGACAGCGAATTTAATGACTTAATTTTCTCTCAAGATACAATTAGCTCATTTGGTCATGTTTTCCCGAATTTAGCACCTAATTCAAAATTTTTCTGGCGAGTCCGCGCATATAGTGTTGATGGTCCGGGTGATTGGTCGGTAGTTTGGACGTTTGAGACAGGTATTGGTGGTCCAATCTTGATTGAACCGTTAAATAATGCTGAATTCGTTCCATTGGAAGCTACTTTCAGATGGGATTCGTACAATGGTGCATTGTCCTATGAATTCATGCTTGCTACCGATAACAATTTTACTCAAATAGTCGAAAATGAACCGGCAATTACCAGCACAACTCACACTGTTTCAGGATTAAGCGATAAAACTCAGTATTTCTGGAGAGTAAGAGCTGTGTTAGGTGATGGGAAATCTGATTGGTCTCAGGTTAGGTTTTTCAATACAGGTCCCGCAAACTCGGTATATGATTACATTTCTAACAATGGAAGTTATCCGAATCCATTTACACAAGCCGTGACAATTGAATTCGAAGCTAAGACTTTTGCTAAAGTTCAGATTCATATTTCTGATGTTTCGGGCAAAAAAGTCTTTGACAAAGACTTAGGCTATGTCGTCCCCGGTAAAGTTCGGACTGTTTGGGAACCTAAATCATTGCCGGTAGGAACTTATTATTATCGAATTATTGTCGGTGATTCGTCAATCAATGGTGAATTGATGATGGTCAAGTAAGGTTTTTTTAACATCAGTAATCTTTTAAAACTGCCTTGTCTAAAAATGAGGCAGTTTTTTTATTTATAAATTTTTTCTATGGCAAACAATTTGCTAAGATAATAACATAAAGAAATGTAAGAAATTACCGATTTACATAATACTGTGTATCTCAATATTAGGATTGAATTGATTGGTTTGATTTGATGGACAAAATACAAAAGGAAAAGCTTAAACAGTTACTAAGAATAAAAAGCCAGCTTGAGCCCAAGACATATCTTGATGAGTTAGCTGAAATCGGTGTACTTGAGTATTATGTCAAAGATTATCTAAAAGAAAAATTTGACACTGACCCCGAATATCGCGATAAAATTTATGATTATATTTATAAATATGCAGAAAAATATAATGATGATTTGGAAGTTTACTATTTAGAACAAGTTCTCGAAAGTCTGAGTTTTTTTAACCAATATACGGCAGAATGGCAGAAAACAAGGCAATAAGACCGGAAATCAGAGGTTTGTTTGACACGATTCGTGAACATGCCCTGAAATATAATCGCGCCTTCGAGAATCTTGAAAAAGACCGCGAAGACTACGAGTATTTCGTTGGCGAGTTGAAGAAACAGGTTCAAGAGTTTTACAAAGTTATAAATACCGATTTTTATAGCATTAAGCAAAAATATGATGATGTTATTAAAATCATAAATATCGAAACCCTAAAAACTTTAGATAAATATTCCGAGCTTTCTGATTTGGAGCAATTGCAAAAGTCCTATTTCAAAGCAGTCCAAGATATAAGCGAAATCCAACAATCACTTGATGAGCAATTTGAATTTCTGAAGAAAGAATCGAATGCTTTCATTAATCTAATCAACGAAATCAAAAACAGGTCTAATCGAGAAGTTGAGAAATTTCTCGAAAATGCAGAACAAACTCTTTCGGAATCAATATCTAAAGAAATTACAAAGACTGAAGAAAAATTGATGGTGAAACTTGTTTCCGTCGAAAAGAGATTAGTATATTTCGACCAAGTATATTGGGCTTTTCAAGATAGATACCGCGAAGAAGTACGGAATTTTTACAAAGAGATGGACACATTGAAAAGTATATTTTCATCTGTCAATTCCAATAAATCTGATTTTGACAAAAACAATTTGGGCTTAATCGAAACTGATTTCCAAAATAAATTTGAATCCATTCATAAAATAATAACTATTATCCAAGAAAAAAGCAAATCGCATGATGAAATTTTAGCTCGTTTGCCGGCTTCATTTCAAAGCAACAAAGAATTTTCAAGTGTTTTGACTGATAATGACAGTAAAAAATTTGATGAATTGCAGCGAAAAATCACGAAATTTGCTACAGAGGCAGCATCTCTAAAAAAAAGTTTATCCAGGGCAACAACTATAGCAATATTGGCAATCATTGGTGCGATAATTTCGATTTTACTTGCTATATTGAAATAAGCTCCCTAATTAATAAATCTTCTGTAATTACGTTTTGATTAGTTTATAAACGAACAAAATATATACTATGTTTCCTAAATTAAACGAACAGATTGATTTAATCAAACAAGGCGTTGTTGATTTGCTTCCTGAAGATGAATTAGTCCAAAAAATAGAACGCTCGATCAAGACAAATAAACCGCTAAATATAAAGTTAGGAGCCGACCCAAGCCGACCGGACTTGCATATCGGACATGCAGTTGTTTTGCATAAGATGCGCCAATTCCAAGATTTGGGACATAAAGCAATTTTGATTATCGGCGATTTTACGGCTATGATTGGCGACCCAACCGGCAAATCCAAAACTCGCCCGCATCTGACAATCGAAGATACGAGAATTAATGGGCAATCATATCTTGAGCAAGCTACAATTATCTTGAGTTCCGATAGGCTCGAAGTTGTATATAATTCAGATTGGCTCAATAAAATGAATTTTATTGATGTCGTAAAATTAACTTCAAAATACACCGTTGCCCAACTTTTGGAGCGTGACGATTTCTCGAAACGCTATCAATCAGGCACTCCTATAAGTCTTCATGAATTCCTCTATCCATTGGCTCAAGCGATGGATTCAGTGGTAATCAAATCGGATGTCGAGCTGGGCGGGACTGACCAAAAATTCAACTTGCTCGTTGGCAGAGAAGTTCAAAAATCTTACGGCGAAGAAGCACAATGTATTCTGACTATGCCGATACTCGAAGGTACTGACGGAGTGCAGAAGATGTCCAAATCTCTCGATAATTATATTGCGATCACCGATACTCCGCGTGAAATGTTTGGCAAAGTGATGTCTATCCCCGATAATGTTATTTCGCGATACGCCCGCTATGCTGCTTTTATGCCCGATGCTGAAGTTGCAAAATTAGAAACCGGTCTTGCTGATGGTTCAATCCACCCGAGAAATGCCAAAGTCGAAACAGCTATGAAAATCGTTGCTGTATATCATAAGGAAGATGCTGCAAAAGCGGCTTTTGAAGAGTTCGAGAGAATTTTTGTCAACAAAGACATTCCCGATGTGATTGACGAAATGCTTTTGGAGGAGCCATCTTTCAGAGCCGACGAATTGTTGGTGCTTACACAAATGGCACCCTCTAAAAAAGAAGCACGAAGATTAATTGAGCAAGGTGGAGTCACAATTGACGGTGAAAAAGTTGGAGATACATTTGTAGAAATTGATTTGACTTCTAAACGATTGCTCAAAGTAGGTAAAAGAAAATTTTTATATGTAATAGCAAAATGATTCTTAAAAAATTCATATTTACATTGATTTTTACTTTTTATCTGGCAATAATGGCTGTCGGTACCGAAAATTATTCCAACCGCCGCCCTGTGCCTATTGTTCAAACATTAGATTATCATCCTGTTTATTTACGTCGTAAGCCTTTGAGAGTAAATTTCAGTATGATTCCTATAAGAAATTAACTAATTTATATCTTTCAAATTATATGGGAAAGGCTTGTGAGTTTAAAGACTTTTTTAATGACGTTCGCGATCATATTTGCAATGAATATAGATTTGATGCTTGGTGATAATCTTATCACTTTTGAAGCAATTAATGAGAAAAGTGGAGCTGTAATATATTTGGATAGTATCGTTGTTTTGAATAAGACAACGATGAAATCAACAACACTGATTGGAGAAAACAGCTTCGACCCTTTTAGCTCAACAAGTGTTGATAGAGGTTCTAACGGGCAATCGCAAATTATTAATAACCAATTTGACGGGAAATTGATTATTAATGAGGAATTCGCAGATTCTCGAATTTCTGTTTATTCCTCGACCGGACAATTAATCTATTCGTCAGTAGCGAATAACAGAGTGACTGAAATTAATACAGAGATGTTACCATTTGGATTGTATTTGATTCAAGCAGTTTCATCAAACATAATATTGAATGAAAAATTCATCAAGGGGAACAACCAAAGCCATATCTCCGCATTCCCGAAATCTATTTTCCTAGCGGCTGATTTGTTCGATTTTTATGCTTATCGTCGTGGATTTTTGCCCGATACTATAGCAGATGTTGAGCCTGTTGCAGGCACAAAATATTTGTTTTCTATGTTTCTTGACGCTCCGATTTTTTATGATAGTATAAGATTCGAGATTTCGGGGCTAAACGTCAAAGGTTCTGTTAGCCATGAATGGTCAACTAATGGTACACAAAACAATAACTATTACACCGAAAGCAATGCCTATTCTGCGAATTTTTTAACAATTCGAGCAGACTTAGGTTCTATTGATGAATCATGCGTTAAAGCAATATATAGCCACCTCGAAAAACCACCAAAATTTGTTTGCTCCGAATATCACTATGACGCACCTGATTCTACTTATCTTTGCCATCTAAGCTGTAGTGCGGGTTCTTGGACTTCTACAATTTATTCATCAAAAGCTTTAATATTTTTTGATTTCACTAAAAGTGAAATCAGCCAAATTATGCTTGATAATATACAAGGTAAAAATGAGCAATCGGGTACTCAGCCGCCATATAACCGTTCTATCAATCAGCTTTCAATTATCTTATCCCATCTTCCATTCACCGAAACTGATGATATGATTTATGTAGAAATGACCGGTTCAGATATAAACAAACATATTAACGGATTCAATGCCAAAACTTATTCTGCTGCTACATATATGTCACCACCATATGACTACCAGCATTACAGCAGAGATTATTTCAAAATAGAGGAAGTTTTAAGTACAGCAAAGTTGAAAATCATAATTTATAAAAAACAATAGTACATTGTTGTATCAAATTGATAGCAGTTTATTTATGAGGGTGAATTGGAACTTCAATTTTAGATACTTTAATTTTGAGGTGTTATAAATGCTTGTTAGTAAACCGCATATTCTTTTAATTGATAATTTCGATTCATTTACTTATAATGTTGTCGAATTATTGCGAAAAATAGGTCACAGTTGCGATGTTGTGAGTTATGACAAATTCGATATCGAACGTACAGAATCTTACAGCCATATAATAATATCGCCGGGTCCCGGGCATCCTGACGAATACACAAAGCATTATGCTTTATTGAATAGATTCAAACATAATAAGAAAATACTTGGTATATGCCTCGGGCATCAGATTATTGCTCGATATTACGGTGGCGAATTAATAAATTTACCACAGGTTCGACACGGAATTGCATCAGAAATTCATTTGGAAGATGAAAAAGAAGTGCTATTCCGTGCTCTCAAAATACCGATTATTGTTGGTCGTTATCATTCGTGGGCTGTTGCAGAATCCGATTTCCCAAAAAGTCTGAAAATCACATCAAATTCAGACGAAGGAATCATAATGTCGCTTCGACACGAAAGTGATGATGTTTGCGGTATTCAATTTCATCCAGAATCAATTATTACGAACCAAGGCGTTCAGATGCTCGCAAATTGGCTTAATTCGGATTGATATTTATCATTGTTCCGATTTCTTCAATATCAATGTTATCCCAATTTTTTACAGGGCAAGCAAGAACCAATCCGTCTCCCTGTACTTGGAAAAAGTGTCGCCATTCAGTCGAATTCAATCCAACGGCAAGATTCATTTTGTTGCGAGCGATTTTCATTTGCGAAACAAAATCGGCAGGCATCAGATATAATTGAGATTTTTCGTCAACTTTAAGATAGTCTTTCAAATCAAATTTGCGTAATCGGCAAAATTCGTAAGCCAATTCCTCCATCCGTGTATTTACGTAGCAATAATCAGTCTTAATACGCAATTCAAAAATTCTGTCTTGGAAATAATCTTCCCAATAAAATTGCAAATATCCATTTGAAAATTCTATCTTTTCTATTCTCGAATCCGAGTTCAAATCCTCTATAGTCATCTTATTCAGCTAATTTATTTAAAAATCTCACCTGTTTCGTAACTCCAAAACAGTAAATCTAATTCGTCAATAGTAACGTTTATGTCGGCTGCATAATTTTTAAATTCTTTTTCGATTTCTAAATATCTGCTGATAGTGCCAAGTTTGGGGATTTCGTTATAAAGTCCGCAATTAACAAGATGCTTCAGGATATGGCGGTCCAAAATTGCCAAATCGCGACATCCGATATTACGTAGGAAATGGCTACTTTCCTTCATCCCGAATCCTTTCAAATTCTCTGTCAACCAACGCCTTTTGTTAAATGGCGAATCATCGGAATGCAGCATTTGTTCAATTTCATCATATTGCTCACGCATTTCCAATAATCGGCGAGCTTTTTGGTTGTGAAATCTGATATAATTCGCAGGATTTCGCAACAAAGGAGTTGGGTCGAATTCTTTATTTCGAAAATCAAGATTTTGCAATTCGAGTTGGACTACATATGCGTTTTTGGCTTTCGATTGCGGTGTGCAAATACAAAAACATAATTCATAGAAATAATCTGCTACTTTGACTTGGGAAAAATGCTCAATACTTGCGGTGATTTCTTGCCGTATCGCTGAATATTTTGCTTGTAGCTCGTCCGGAAGAGCTTTGCTCAAGGTAATGTCCTCAAATATGTATAGCGGAAAAACAATTCTACAAATAATAATACAAAGGCTACTATCACAAATGGCGGGAATTCTTCGTGAAATTTTTTGAATACCGATACATCAACCTTTGTGGTTTCTAATTCATCAATTTCTTTGTAAATTTCTTGCAATGCTTTATTATTCGTAGCACGGAAATATTTCCCTTTAGTCATATTTGCAATTTGCTTCAAAATATCTTCATCAATTTGAACTTCAAGATTGCGATATTGAGTACCGAATTGTGTTTTGATGGGGTATGGCGCCATACCGCGAGTACCAACACCAATTGTATAAACTCTGATTCCGTATGTTTGAGCAATTTCTGCCGCCGTCAGAGGTGCTACAAATCCGGCATTATTTACGCCGTCAGTCAGCAATACAACAACTTTACTTTTCGCTTTGCTGTCTTTAAGTCGCGAGACAGCCGTTGCCAAACCCATACCAATAGCGGTATTATCTTCCACCATACCTTCTTTAACAGTCGCAAGTAAATTCTTCAGCACAGCATGGTCAATCGTCACCGGGCAAAGTGTAAAGCTCTCGCCTGCGAAAACCACTAGCCCAATGCGGTCGTTTACTCTGTTTTCGACAAAATCAATTGCTGTTTTCTTAGCGGCTTCAATTCTATTCGGTTTAAAATCCTCTGCGAGCATAGAAGTCGAAACGTCAATCGCAATAATTATATCAATTCCTTCGGTCGAGACTGTTTGCGAGCTTGACGACGTTTGGGGGCGTGCCAAAGCCGTTACCAATAGCGCAAACGCTCCCACTCGCAATACAATCGGGAAGTGCCGCAGAATTTTACGAGGCGAAAGTTTTGCATTTTTGAAAGGCGTCTCAGTCGGAATTGTCAGCGTAGCATATTGCTTTTTTTGACGTAAAATATACCAAAGCAAAAAAATTGGAATTGCAATCATTACATAGAAATACTCGGGATTTGCAAAAGTTACTCCATCAAACATTGGTTTTCTCCTCAACTGATATTTCACTTGATTCCAACATGATTTTTCCTTTTGTTAGATTCACAAAAGCTACTGCCATTGTCATGCTATCAAGATTTTGTGTATCTGAAGGCGTAAATTTGGCGAATTTGGTCAAATCTGCAATTGATAATATTTTATGTAGAATATCCAACGCTTCAATTGAATGTTCTCTGCTCCTTAATTCAGTTAAGATTTCGTCACTTGTCAATTCATGTGCATTAATATCGTAAATTCGGTGTATATATGTTCGCAAAATATCAGTCAAATCCGAATGATAGGCTTTGTGCCGCCCGGTTTGCCAGATATTCTTATTTTCCAATGCCTTAAGTGCTTGCAATGCCTCCAAATCTGCAGGAATTGTCGGGTCGTATTTTTCTATTACCGGGGCTTTAACTTTTCGTTTTCTTTTATAAAGTATTACAACAATTGCAACAACAAGCAAACCCACGCCCAAAACAATTAAAATATAAGGTAAAATTTCTGAGAAAGTGATTGGTATTTCAATTGGACCTTTAATATCTTTCAAACCGGCAGCTGTGTCAAGTTGGACAGTAGCAAAATACAGAACTAACTCATCAGTATTAGCTACAAATGGTGAATCATAATCCTTCCGCTCGTAAACAAATGGAATTGAAGGCAAACTAACCATTCCGGTATCAAAGGATGTCACTGTAATTATTCGCCTTAAAATCAAATTCTTATCGTTTTTGTTGGTGTCAATATTACCTATTTGAATTATATCGAATTTACCAATAGTGTCGCCCAAAAATGGGAAAGTGACTTTGTCTTCAGTTTGACCCCGAAATTCAAATGTCAAATTAACATGCTCGCCGATTAGTACATTATTTGTATCGGCGCTCACCTTCACTTCAGCGTTTTGAGAGAAAAGATTGACCGAAACAAAAATTAAAAATACTAAAAAAACTGTTATTTTCATACTGTTCATATTTTGATTATCTGACAATATTAATTGGAATAGTTTGAATATTCATTTTCAAGCTACCTTGATTTTGGACAAATCGAACAAAATAAGAGCCTGAGGGCAAATTTGCAAAATTCAACGTGAAATTATAATTGCCCGGATATAAATTTCGGTTTATTATTGTCGCTCTCAATCTGCCACCGGAATCAAATATCTCGGCACTTATTGTTGCTTCGGCATTTAACTCGAATTTCAAATTGCCATAATCTGCTATGGGATTAGGTGAAATTTTAAAATTCAGATGGTTTACCAAATTACCTGATACACTTGTGGGGTCACGAGTCAAGAAATAATTTGTTGCAGAAAAAAACCCTTGGGTACCTTCTTCGATTGACAAAACTCTCCAAATATATCGGGTATTGATAATTAAATCATTTAGCTGCAATGAATTCCCTGTTACAATTGTATCGAGAAATGGATTTTGAATCGAAAATCCTGAATTAACCTGAACACGATATTGGGATATACCTTCAACTTGGGACCATTCCAAAGTAGTGTTCAATGGCACATACAAATTCGCATTTTCAGGACTAAGTAAAGTTGGGGCTTCAGCGATTGTTGTAAATTTCCATGCTTGAGACCAATCACCTGCACCATCAGAGCTAATTGCTCTTACTCGCCAATAAAAAACTTCTCTACCATCTGGGAGAAAAAGTTCAGTTGAAGTGTTAGTTCGGATTCCGTGAATCGTTTTGTAAATCTCCGAAAAATCCGGCAAATTAGAAATTTGCAATTCGTAAAATCCGGCATTTGTGGTTTCGGTCCAATTAAAATGCACTGAATCTACTACAAATCGAGTATTATTTGCCGGATAAGTCAAAGTAACATTCCCCGGTATTATTGGTTCATATTCGTAAAATGCCGAATAAATTCCGGTGGCATGAGTCCCAACCGCTATAAATGAGTCACTATGCCGAGCATCAATCATATCTACAACAACATTGCCAATGATATCTAATCCCTCTTTTTTCCAAACTGTCGAATTATCATTTAGGAAAGTTGTGCTGAAAAGTCCAATGCTGGTACCTGCGAAGTAAATTTTCTTATTGCCTTGCTTCAATATTTCAATCCAATTAATTGCCGGACCGGCACCTGCACCTGAAGGCGTTTCTTCTAAATTTCCTGAAATCGAAACCCAAGACTCGCCTCCATCAGTTGAGCGAAAAATACTCAATAGATTATAATTGCTGTATGAAAATATTACATCATAAGCATTGTCTGGGTCAATGGCAATACTGCTAACGTATCCTAAATTTATGCCCGAAGGAGTAATATTCACCGGAGTGGGATCGCCGACATCAGCATTATCTATTCTGAAAATGTTGCCTCGTGAAGTGCCGTAATACAATACGTTGGCAGGATTTGACGAAACTTGAATTGCGGTTATCCTCTCGGTTTGAAGGTTTGAGGAAAAATCAATCCGTGTTTTTGAAAGGCTATCCCAGCCGATTGATGTCGAATCTACAGACTGAACCATCGGGATGGAAGTCAAATCATTGTTTCGCCACACCATTTTGCCACCGGCAAGGTACATTCGATTGTTGTTATTCGGGTCGAGTATGAAAGGAGTATTCCAGATAAAATCTCTGCCACCGATTGGGTCAATTCGCGTTTGAATAAGATTTTTGCCATTTTCATCTTGCTTGACACGATAAATTTTGATTGCAGGTTGAGATGATGAATTTTGCGAAGCGTAGTAATACTCAGCTCCTGCCGGAATTTGGCAACAGAATCCATCTGCTCGCAATGGCTCTGTCCATTTGTCCATCACATTCATGGTTTTTGCTATCATAGTGCCGTTGTCCTGCATTCCACCGATAATTTCTACGCTGTTGCGTTCAGAATGTTCAATCGCAATGGAATAAAACTGAGTTGTATAATATCCATTATTCAAGGAAATCCACTCGACGACATCTGCTTCGCCGTCTAAAGTCACATGCACACCGCCATCGGAGCCTGTGTAAACGCGATTGTAATCATTACGTGAAAAGACAATGGCATGGTTATCGGCATGATGATTTGGGTAACGGAAGTTATAGTCGCAATCTTCAAATGGACAAGTCCCGCCTATCCAAGCAAAATCCGGAGTGCGGAATCCGTTATCCGAGCGGTATAATGCTACTGCGCCGAGATAGACTATATCAGGATTGTCAGGTTTGACTTTGATTACCAGATTATATCCCCATTGCGAATTCATTTGTCCTTTGGTGCTGTCGGGTTTAGGTAAATTCATGGAACGGTCTTCCCATCTACCGTTTTCACCTGCACCGTTGCCGCCTAAGTAGGTATAATGCCACAAACTATGATAAAGCGAATCGCCGCGACTATTACGAGTTAATTTGCCGTAACCGGGCGTATTACCCACAAAATAGACCTGATTTTCATCAGAAGGTGCGATTCCGATAACAACTCTTTCGTAAACATTTGGGAATCCGGGAGGAGTGATATTAGTCCAATCAATTCCATTTTCGGAACGATAAATTCCTTTTGTTTGTGAAGTATTTGATGATAATGTCGCATAAAAGACTCCATCGGAAGTTACAGCTATATCTGCTTGTCTGGCTCCTGAGCCTGCTCCCAGAGTAGTAGTCCAAGTCTTGCCTGCGTCAGTACTCTTCAAAATTCCATAATTTGCAGCAGCGACGTAAAGGTCATCGCGTTCCAATGGAGCAGTTGGGTCTATTACAATGTTCCAACAATAATCGAATGGATTATCCCAATTATTAGGTTTGCTTGTCGAAGTCACGGGTATCACATCCCAAGATTGACCATTATTAGTAGATTTGAAAACTCCGTCGCCTTCTATGGCAGCAGAATTTCCAAAGTATTCGCCTGATGCATAGTACCAATTATCTTCTTTCCCGGGGCGAGTGTCTTGAACTAAGCATGTAGATGAATGTAATTGGTCGTATCGTGTTGTTTTGTCCCAAAACGCTCCACCGTCCACGCTACGCCACATACCACCCGAAACACCTCCTGCGATTATAATATTTTCGTTTCTGATGTCAATCCCAAGAGAGCGGGTTCTGCCTCCAATTTCGTATGGTCCTCGAACATCCCACATATCATCACTCATCAACATATCGCTGAGTAATTTCTTATCTTTCGGGATGAAAGTAGAAGTTATATATTTAAGAACTCTTGCATTAATATGTGGAGGTAATTCTCCGGTTGCAGGGTCTGCATAACGTTCTATAAACCATCTGTGCTTTTCTTTTGTTATCGATGGTCCCGAAATGGTTGATGAAGTGATTTCGACTTTGTTGTTTTCAGCATAATAGATATACGACAAAAACAAGCCAATAAACAACAAACTCATTAAATACTTAAACTTTTTCATTTCGGTCTCTCCGGTTATTTTATTTGTTAAAAACTATTTCCGTCGCTCTCGCTTTTTGAAGAAATTTTGGAGCGGAGCTATATAAGATTCATCTGTTCTGATTTTTATCATGTCAACTTTGTTGCGAGTGCAAATATTTGCCAGATTCTTTTGCATCGTTTCACGCCAAGATTTATATTCCTGTCGTATTTTTTTATCATTAGTATCAATCCAATCCAAATTGCCGGTTTCGGGGTCAAATGTCCTTACTAAACCTATTTTGGGAAGTTCTTCCTCGTATTTATCGTAAATTTGGACTGCAATCGTATCATGCCGATTAGAAGCTATTTTGAGATGCTCGTCAAATCCCGGTGTAATAAAATCGGATACGAGAAATACGATACTTCTCTTTTTCATAACATTAGTCAAATACTTCAGTGCGTTCCCTACATCTGTTCCTTTTCCGGTTGGTGTGATTTCGAGTAGTTCTCGAATAATTCGCAAAGCATGTGTTTTGCCTTTTTTCGGAGGAATAAATTTCTCGATTTTATCACTAAAAAACAGAACGCCGATTTTATCATTATTTTGAATTGCCGAAAAAGTCAGCACAGCACAAAGTTCGGTAACTAAATCCCTTTTGAATTGGGAATGTGTTCCAAAATTTTGAGAGCCTGAAATATCAACAAGCAACACAACAGTAAGTTCGCGTTCTTCCTCGAAAATTTTGACATAAGGGCTTGCATATCTTGCGGTTACGTTCCAGTCAATGGAGCGAATGTCATCGCCGACTTGATATTCACGAACTTCGCTGAATGCCATACCACGCCCTTTGAACACGCTGTGATAATCACCCGAAAACAATTGCTTAGTGATACCGCGTGTTTTAATTTCAATCTTGCGAACCTTTTTTATTAATTCGGTAGTATCCATTAGGGCACTTCGACGCTATTTAAAATTTCATTTATAATATCTTCCGATGTAATGTTCTCGGCTTCGGCTTCGTATGTAATGCCGATTCTATGGCGGAGGATATCGTGACATACTGCACGAACGTCTTCGGGTATTACATAACCGCGACGTTTGACAAAAGCGTAAGATTTTGCACCAAGTGCCAAATTGATTGAACCGCGAGGAGAAGCGCCAAAAGATATTAATTGGTTGAGTTTGCTTAATTTATATTCTTGTGGGTATCGAGTTGCAAAAACAATATCAAGAATATATTGCTCGATTTTCTCATCCATATACACTTCTTTTACAGTATCGCGAGCTTTGAGAATCTCTTCTATATTGATAACTGAATTGGTCTTAGGGAATTCCTTAGCAATATTTTGCCGAAGAATATACTTTTCTTCGTCGCGAGTCGGATAATTAATAATCAGTTTGAGCATAAAACGGTCAACTTGTGCTTCGGGCAATGGGTACGTCCCTTCTTGCTCAATTGGGTTTTGGGTAGCGAGTACCAAAAATGGCTCTTCGAGTTTGTATGTGTCATCGCCGATTGTGATTTGGCGTTCTTGCATGGCTTCGAGCAAAGCTGATTGAACTTTTGCCGGAGCACGGTTGATTTCGTCTGCAAGAATAAAATTAGCAAATAATGGTCCCTTTTTGACTGTGAAATCTTCTTTGCTGTGATTATAAATCATAGTACCGGTCAAATCCGCAGGCAATAAGTCGGGAGTAAACTGCAATCGGCTGAATTTGCCGTTAATTGCTTGCGAAAGAGTCTTAATAGCCAAAGTCTTTGCCAACCCGGGCACCCCTTCCAACAAAACATGTCCATTAGACAACAAGCCGATTAACAGTCGTTCTACCATATATTTCTGCCCAACAATGACTCGCCCTATCTCGTTCATCAAAAGGTCAACGAAAGCGCTTTCTTGCCTGATTCTTTCGTTCAATTCATTAATGTCAGTCATTAAATCAATCTCCTTGAAGCATATTTTATTACATTTTTTATTTTTAAATTAACGAATACAAGATACTAAAATTATGATAAGTAGTACGATTTTGTACGATTTTTCGAGAATAATTAAAGTTACGATGACAAAAATTTGCCTTATTCTCCCAAATACATTATATTGCAAAAATATATTTGTTCGTAATTTATTGATTTAAGTTAAATTTTATAGGAAATATTTATGTTAAGAAAAATATTTTTAACACTTACTTTTTTAATGTTAGCCTCTTCTCAGGTATATACTTGTACTAATTTATTAGTCACAAAAGGTGCATCGGCAGACGGCTCAACCATGATAACATACAACGCCGATGCCGGTGGATTTATGGAGCCTTTGTTTTATTTGCCTGCTGCTACTTGGGGCGACAATGATTCTTTAGAAGTTCACGATTGGGACACAGGGAAATATTTAGGCAAAATTAAACAGGTTAAACAAACCTACCTCGTAGTCGGCAATATGAATGAATATCAAGTCGCAATCGGCGAAACGACTTTTACAGGTCTTACAGAGTTACGCGATACAAACGGTATAGTTGATTATGGCAGCTTGATGAGAATCACTTTGCAACGTAGCAAAACTGCTCGTGAAGCGATTAAAGTCATGACTGACCTCGTTGCTCAATACGGGTATTATTCTACAGGCGAATCGTTTTCGATTGCTGATGCAGAAGAAGTCTGGATGCTCGAAATGATTGGCAAAGGTGGCAAGGAAAAGGGCGCTGTATGGGTTGCAGTCAAAATTCCCGACGGTTACATTGCTGCTCATGCTAACCAAGCCCGTATTCGCAATTTCCCATTGAACGACCCGGATAATTGCATCTATTCAAAAGATGTGATTTCATTTGCACAAAAGAATGGATATTATGACCCCAAAAAAGATGGCGAATTTTCTTTTGCTGATACTTATAATCCGCTTGAACCCGGTGGTTTGCTTTTTTGCGAAGGAAGAGTTTGGAGTTTATTCCGTGGTGCTGCGCCTAAAGCGAATTTATCGCCCGATTATTGGCGTGCAGTCGAAGGTGCCACACCTTATCCCCTTTATATCAAACCCGATAACAAATTGAAAGTTTCTGATGTTATAGATTTGATGAGGGACCATTTCAACGATACACCTTGGGATTTGACAAAAGGACTTGCTGCAGAACCATACGGCAATCCTGTGAGATGGAAACCTCTTGGGTTCAAGTTAGAAGGCGATACTGTTAACTCATATGGATGGGAACGCCCGATTTCAACTCAACAAACAGCATTCGCATTCGTTTCGCAAAGCCGTTCATGGTTGCCACGCGAGATTGGAGGAGTATTCTGGTACGGTGTTGACGATAATTATACTAATGTTTATGTTCCGCTTTATTGCAGTATGACTGCTCCACCACCTTCAAGTCAGGGTTATTCGATTGCAGATTTTAGTCTCAATTCCGCTTTTTGGGTGTTTAATTTAGTTGCAAATCTTGCATATACTAAATATTCTTATATTATTAAAGATATTCAAGAAGTCCAATCGGAGCTTGAAAATAAATTTACAAAATCACAAAATGCCATTGACAAAGCTGCCGTTGAACTTTACAATATTGATAAAAACTTAGCAATCAACTTCCTAACCGATTATTCAGTCAGTCAATTCGAGCAAACTGTCAATCGTTGGCGTAAATTGTGGGAGTATCTCGTTGTGAAATACAATGATGGCTATATCAACGACGTTACTAAAGAAGGTGGACGTCATCCAAAAGGTGTCGGTTATGGTGATGAATTTTTCCGTCGCGTTGTGAAAGAACGCCCGGGATATTACGATGTAAAAATGAAAAAGGAATTAAAGTAAATAAGATGAGGTACACTCTCATAGCGGTAATTGCTTGTCTGGCAATATGGAGCGGTTTAATCACCGCTCCGATTGCAACATTTGCCGAAAATGGAAATGAAATTGCCCGGAATTCCTCCATTACGATGATAACAATCGAAGGTGGCATAAGTCCTGCAGTTGCAACATATATCATCACTTCACTTGAAAAATCTGAGGAATTGGGTGCCGAAGCTATGCTCTTGCGTTTGAATACGCCGGGAGGCTTGTTGGAATCCACTCGCGATATAGTGACTGCATTTTTGAACTCTAAAGTTCCGGTCATTGTTTACGTCGCTCCCGGAGGCTCAAGAGCCGGTTCGGCAGGAGTATTCATAACTCTTGCTGCTCATATTGCGGCTATGGCTCCAGGCACAAATATCGGAGCAGCGCACCCCGTTGGGATTGATGGTTCGAGCGATTCTTCTTCAACTATGACATCCAAGATTGTAAATGATACCAAAGCTTTCATCCGTACAATTGCCGAAAAGCGAAATCGCAATATTGCTTGGGCTGAGCAAACAGTCGAATCCAGCATCTCATCTACCGAAACGGAAGCATTAGCAGAAGGTGCGATTGATTTTATAGCTCTTTCCTTAAAGTCTCTGCTTGATTCTGCCGATGGAATGGAAGTTACAACAGCTTCGGGATATAAAAAGCTGAGATTGCGAGATGTCCAAATTATCGAAATCGAAAAATCGTGGCGCGACCACATTTTGATGACATTGTCCGACCCGAATATTGCATATTTGCTGATTATGTTAGGTATTTACGGCTTAATTTTCGAATTAAAAAGTCCGGGTTCAATTGCTCCTGGAGTTGTAGGTGGGATTTCTTTACTTTTGGCGGCATATTCGCTCAAGATGTTGCCCGTCAATATGGTCGGAGTTGCATTCATACTTTTGGCTTTCATATTATTTGTGATTGAGTTTTTTGTCCAAAGCTATGGATTGCTGTCTGTAAGCGGTGTTGTATCTTTGTTTTTTGGTTCAATATTACTGATTGATTCACCATTAGAGTTCATGAGGATATCTATGACACTGATAGTTATTGTTACGCTGGCTACGGCAATTTTTGTAGCAATATTGGTTTATTACGGCATTAAAGCTCAATCCCGAAAAAAAGAGGGCGGCTCACAAGCAGTAATCGGGATGACTGGCACTGCCCGTACAGATTTTGTATCAGGAATAGGTGGCAAAGTCCACGTTTACGGCGAAATTTGGCAAGCACAATCCGATGATGATATCAAAATCGGCGACAAAGTCACCGTAAATGCAATCGAAGGATTTACTCTGATTGTAAAGAAAGTGTAGGATTTTTTTAAATAAGGTTTGAAAAAGTGGTTGGAAGAGAATATATTTCTCAACTCAACAGTTCCTCTTTATTGACTACATATGGCTCTCCATAAATTACCGTGTAATCTTTGAGCCTCCATACATGACCGCATAATAACGATGAAATCATCAATCTTGCTGTGATTAGGTCAATTTTTCTTCCGGTTGAATTTTCTAACTCGTCAGCCCATTCATCGAGTTCATCATATGTGATAGTACGACTTGAATCAATGAGTATATCAATATCGCTTTCAGGAGTTTGAGTGCCGAAATGAAAACTGCCATAAACAGCCACAAAATCGAGCCCTTTGGAAATAGCGAATTTTTCCAATATTTCAAATATTTCCGAGCGTTTCAAGTTCATTTCTCAATTCCTTAATGCTGTTGTGTGAAATATCCCATAAGAAGGCTTTGTCTATTGAACCATATCCGTGAACAATTCTGTTGCGTAATCCCTTGATTTTCAACTTGTTTTTGATTGGGCTTTCTAATGAACTGACCAATTCGCCTATTTGCAATATTGCAAATGCAATACTGAACTGATAATCCGTATTTTCGAGGAATACTTCCTTCTCATTTTTAAAATTGATGTGAGTTCGGCTGATACCGTCAATATAATTCAAAATCGAAAGAATGATTTGCCTGTCTCTATCACTTACTTCCATCATATTCTCCAAAATATTGCTTGATTTATTCTTCTAACCTATTATATCACTTCGAGTACACTCGCAGGCACCCAGCCTTTGTTGCCATTTTCGAGCAATATCTCTGACCAGCCTTCTAATTTGTCCGTGATTTCGACTTTTGTTCCCTCGTGGAGTATCAACAAATCTACCGAACTATCGTCGGGGGCAGACTTTACATAAATGCTTGTCGCAAATATAATCGCATGTTCGCGACTTGTCTCGTCATAATATGCATGATATGCTAAGATTGATGTAAGCACAGTCCCGATAAAACCTAATACAACGAACAGGAATAAAAGCTTCTTGCTGTATGTAGTGCCACTAATGATGAATAGTGTCAAGAACAGAAAAGATGCCCAAAGCAGTATTACGGAGACCCAGCCCCATACTCCTGAATACAAAAAACCCATAACTGAATGGTACCATTCGACAATGAATAATTTAGGGACTGTTTCGAATTTGTCTATTATGCGTAAATTAGCGATTTTCAAATTGAATTCTATATCCGAATCACTCGGAGCCAATCTTGCTGCTCGTTCGTAATACAATATCGCAGATGGAATTTTATCCATTCGGAAATATGAATTGCCAAGATTGTAAAATAGTTCAGCGGATTGGTATCCATCGTCAATAATTGCTCTATAAATTTCAATTGCTTGCTCGTAATTACCGGAAATATAAAAATTATTGGCTTTCTCGAATGACTCTTCAGGAGTTTGCGAATTTGCCGAAATAGTGATAAAAAGCACGTAAAAGGCTAAAATGTAGTATTTGAGGTTCATCTTAATGCTCCTTCCATTTGGGTAATTGCTTTTACGGCAGAGCCGTAAATCACATCAAGTTTGTGAATGTTGCTTGATGGCGAATATCTCGCAAATTCAGCATTATCAAGAGTTTGTAGGAACTCGGATGATAAATCTTCGCTGACTCCTTTTTCGAGCAGGTTTTCTTTTGCTTTGTCTTTGGTTAATTCCGAATTTGGGATGCTGAGTTTGTCACTCAAATATCCCCACAATGCTTTGTTGATTTCCTCATGAAATTTATCCGAATTACTATTATCTTTCATCAAAGATTTGGCAAGCGAAAGTCGCTTTTTGGCTATCTTAGTGGCTTTGCGATTGCGAATTAAATTCAAATCGTATGATTCGTGCTTTTTGCGACGCCAAATTATAAAAAATATGCCAAACATAATAAAAGGAGCGAGCATCATAGCGACATAATCTCGCGACCAAAAGAAGCTTTGCTTATTCCGTTCGAGTGTTGATGATTTGGTTTTGATATAACGAATGTCCTTGCCGATTAACTGGACTTCTTCCTTGCGAACACCTGTAATTCCTGAGCCACCAAAATTATCGTCGCCCTTTTCTACTTCGATTAGAAATTCTTTGGATTTCAAAGTATTGAAACGCTTAGCATTTAAATCGAAATATGTAAAGTTGACGGGTTCGATTTTGAAATTTCCGGCATTTTTGGGTATTATGAGGTATTCGAATGTTATTGAGCCTGACATCCCACTTTCTGTAGTGAATATATTATCGCTTATATTCGGGTCGTAAATCTCAAATCCCGGTGGGAAGTTGATTGCAAGGGGTTGGATTAGTTTCAAATTTCCTCTGCCGCCAATTTTCACTTTAAGGGCTACCGGTTGGCCGGTTTTCGTTTTTGTTTTGTCCAAAAAGGCTTCCATCTTCAAATCACCAACTGCACCTGCAAATTCGGGCGGACGCATTTCAGTAAATTCCGAAACTGTTATCGGCAATGGTTCGGAGCTGGCTTTGTATTCAAAATCGCGATAATTGTTACCCGAAAAGAAGGAATCATCAAAAAAACTCCAAAAATCACGCGAACGTTGCGATGTTTGGACTCTCATTCGGACAGTGAAATTAAACTCGTATGGGTCAACAACTAAATTGCCGGAACGCTGTGGGAAAAGAACAACTTGCTTGATTATTGCAGTATTGAAAGCAACTCCGTTTACTACTTCACGCTTCCATTCGAGTTTGTCTATGGGTAAGTCTTGATTCCAAAACCCATTCAAAGAGGGTACTTTTGTAGGCGACAATTGCATTACGTTCAATTCCGGGTGAATGAAGAGTTTATATGTTGCCGTTATTTGTTCGCCTGTGAAAACTTTTCGTTTTGAAACGCTTGATTTTACATATATATTTTTCTTCAAGATGTCGAGAGCTTGTTGATTTAAGGTTTTTTCTTGTTCTTGCTCTTGTTTACGTTGTTCTTTTTGTGCCTCGGATTCGGGCAAAACATTAATTGTAATTGCTTGGGATTTTAACATTTTCCCATCGCTCATAATGGATGCGGGACCAATAGTGTAAGTACCCGTTTTGTCTGCAAGCAACATGTATGATAAAGTGAATGAACGAGCAGTTCTGCCGTTGATTATTTGGATGCTCTGGGATTGGTTTGGTCCTCCTAAAACAGTAAAACCTTTGAAATCGGGTCCTTTGAAATCAGAACCGCTACCATTAATGGTAAATGATACTGTAAAACGCTCCCCAACCGGAACAGGATTGCGGTCAACACTTGCTGTGAATTCTTGAGCAAATGCTGATACAGACATCAAAAAGAGCAATATCGAAATGCAGTATAACTTGTGTCTCATTTTGTTCTTTATCTCATTTATTACCAATTTTTCTCACTTGGACGCCTTTGTTCACGCTTTTTCAGAACTTTTTTCTGTACATTTTGTTCTTCGTTTTTCAATGCTTCTAAAATTCTTTCAGCATCTTCTTTAGAAATTTCGGATTTTTGTTTGTTTTGCTTATTTTGCTTTTGTTCTTGTCCTTGTTGTTCCTGTCCTTGCTCGCCATCTTTATTTTGCTGCTCATCCTTTTGCTTATCATTTTGTCCTTGCTGGTTTTGCTGATTATTCTTCTGTTGCTGATTTTTATCTTTGTTTCCGTCCTGTTTATCTTGGTCTTTATCTCCGTCTTGGTCTTTATCATCCTTTTGGTCAGATTTGTTTTGTTGTTGCTGTTGTTGTTGCTGTAACATTCTACGTGCCATTTCCAAATTATGGCGTGTGTCGTTGTCCTTAGGGTTCAACTTCAACGCATTTTTATATGCAGCTATACTTTTCTCGAAATCTTCAGATTTATAATAGGCATTACCTAAATTATGGTAAGCATTTGATGTTGTTGCTTTATCAGGCTTTTGGGATATTATATCGGAGAATTTGCTGATTGCATCCGCATATTGCTCATTTTTGTAAAGTGCATCACCAAGATTGAAAGTTGCACGATAATCGGGTGCTACTTCGAGTGCTTTACGGTATTTGACTTCAGCTTCCTCGTATTGTTGAGCTTTGAATTTCTCGTTTCCTTCGCGAATGAAGGACTTGGATGATTGCGCCCAAGAGGTCGAAATCATTGCCAAAGCAAAAGCTAATATGATAATAATACTTTTCATCATTTTCCTGCTACAAATAAATTCAATTTTGCCATAAATTTATTCTTTTTATCCGAAAATACTAATTCTAAAAGTAAAAAGAACAATGCTAATGCTACGAAAATCTGGAATCTGTCTTCGTAGTTAGTGAATACTTTCGATTCGAACTCTTGCTTATCCATCTTGCTTACTCTTTCAACAAGTTCAGTCAGTTCGACGTCGGTACCTATATCAGAACGGAAAAATTCGCCATTGGTTTCAAGTGCAATCTCTTGCAAAATTGCCGGGTCTAATCGAGTTATAATATTTTCGCCTTTATTATCTTTCATGTAACCTGTGATTTTGCCATTTTGGTAAACCGGAATAGGAGCACCCTCAGAGTTCCCCACACCAATTGTATAAATCACTACGTTTTTCTCTTTAGCACGTTTTGCGATGGATACAGCATCATCTTCATGATTTTCTCCATCAGTCATGATTATCAGTACTTTGCTTTTGCTCAAATCCTGCGAGAATGATTCAACAGCCAAATCAATGGCAGACCCGATAGCAGTACCTTGAGTGCCTGCCATATCGGTCGAAATTGTAGAAGTTATCAGCCTTGCTGCTGCAAAATCTGTTGTCAGAGGCAATTGCAAAAATGATTTTCCTGCAAAAACGATTAAACCGACCTTGTCATCACCCAGATTATCGAGTAAGCGATTGATAGAACGTTTTACACGTTCAAGCCTGTTTGGGCGAACATCTTCTGCCAACATGCTATTTGAAACATCAACAGCAAGGATTACTTCAATCCCTTCTCGTTTGACTTCTTCCAATCTGGTACCAATTTGAGGGTTTGCCAATGCAATTATTACCATTGACAGAGCAAGTTGCATTATCGTGAATTTCCATGCTGCTTTATAGTTTGATGTATCGGGTATCAGGAGGTTCACTAATTGCATATCACCAATTCGTTTCAGTCTTCTACGACGAGAAATTCTATACAGCACATAAATAATTAGCAGTAATGGAATTACTGCAAAAGCATATAAATACTCTATGTTCTCGAATCTAATCATACGCCATCATTTCTAATAAATCACTTATTTTGACGTAAACACCAATTTGTAAGTGTAATTTTTCGCTTATACAATTTCGATAAATTCTACTTGCGTCTCGCCGAATGTTTTATGCGATATACTCCTAAATACAGTCGGTATATGCAATTTCATGTCTTTGGGATATTCTAAAGTTATGATTGCCGAATCATTTAGTATATCTTTTTCAGTCAACAATGCTAATAATGGATTTATTACATCAACTTTGTACGGCGGGTCGCAGAATATTAAATCAATTTTGGGGCTTTCATCGGAATAATCTCTGACAAACTTCAAAGCATCTCTGCAAATTATGGAATAGTCCTCTTTTGGGATTTTGAATAACTTTGCAATCTCGGAAGCGAGTTCACAAGATTTTTTCGAATTATCTACTAAAGTTACATGCGACACTCCGCGACTTAAGGATTCAAATCCTAAAGCCCCAGTTCCTGAGCATAAATCCAAGCATATGCAATTATCAAAATCTACAAGATTTGACAGGACATTGAAGATTGATTGTCTCGTTTTGTCGGATGTGGGGCGGATATTATTCGGAATTTTTCCTGAATAATACAAACCTCCGTAAATTCCGGTAGTCAATCGCATTTTATAATGTCATAATTGTATGTTTGGTAGGCAGACATCCACCTATGCAAGCAGGATATATTTGCAACGTTCGCGAGCAGTACTCTCGCTCACGCTCGTCTAAGGAGCTTTTCATCAATCTGAATCCGTTCAATCTTTTGGTGTCAGCAATATCGAGCTGAGCTGAAATCTTTATCAGCTCACTTGCAACGGTTTTAGTCATCCCTGAGCCAAAATATAGCATAGCATCGAGATTATCACAGACATTTGGGACTATTTGATTATACTCATTTTCTATTTTTTCTTGTAACGAATCCAAACCATCAAATCTAATCAAATTATAATATGCAGGAAGACCGTCCATGACAACGCTGATGTCCATGAATTGCCCTTGAAGCCCCAATATCATTATGTTGCCCGCTCTGAATTCGGGATAATTATAGATGAATGCACTATGTGCGTTCATTTGACTAATGTCAAATTTGGATATTTTCTTCCCTAAAGGTTCTAACAAATCTTGAATTACTTTCAGATCTTCCTTAGTAATAATGACTGCAAGCATCATTTGTTTCTTCGATTTTTGTGAGGTCATCGGGACAAGCTGAATTGAAAAATCTTCGAAATTAAATTGGGGATAGGTTTGTCTCAATTCTAATGCTACGAGAGCCTTCAGAGATTTCTCGTTCATATTAATATTGCCCGGAAATTTCGATACTAATACACTTTCGGATGGCAATGTGACTGATATTTCATCGGGTTTGAAATCCATTTCGGAGATAATATTTATCAATTCAGTCATTCCGTTTTGGGTTTCTTCAGACTGAGTGTTCTCGAAATCAATTTTATGTATAGTCGAATTGATATAGTCCAAAGACAATGTACTGCCAACTATTGACACTCCGGTCAGATATGTTCGGTCTATGTTAAAGAATATCGAAAGTGTTCGACGCATGAAATATTTCCTACAATATTATTTTTCTAACTACCAAAGTATCAAAAAAACCACCAATTACAAAATCAATGTCCAATTTTTATGCTAATTTCCCGAAGCGTCTCCAAGTTTTCTTTCGAGACTAATCCGGATAAATCAATTCGCATATCTTTTACAATGCTTGAAAATTGAGAATAATCACCTTTAAAATAAAATGCCATAGCTTTGACAAATAGCTGCAATCCTCCAATGTCGTAATCATCTGATATTTCGGTGCTTAGATTGAGTACTTCGTCAAAATTATTCCTGTCCAAAGCAATTTGAGCCAAGCGCAATTGTACAGTATCACTTTGCTGGCGTGATAAAGCAGTAGAAAACCTGATTTCTCTGAATATTTGCTCTGCTTTTTCGCTCTCTTTCGCATTGAACAAACTTTGAGCTAAATGATAACGTGCGAAATCATCATGGGGATTGTCATTCAATTCGTTTTGGAGCAATTTTATATTCCTGTCATTTTTGATTTTGTCGTTGCTTTCGTAACCGTTATGAATTATTTCAATATTGCTTTCAATTATTTGCAAATCGCTGTTCAAAATTGATTGATTGATTTGCTCGTGAATTTTCCCCTCAAATCGGATGAAACTTTTATTCTTGAAAATTCGAGTATATCGGTGTGTTGATTGCAATCCGTCGCCGAGCATATTTTTAATAATCACATTTATGCCTCCAATTTGAGGGTCATTTGCATATTCAAAAAATTCACCAACATCGAATTTGGATAAAATTTCATCTGTATCAATAGTCAAAATCCAATCGCTGAAAACGTGCGCCAATGCAAAATTTCGAGCGGATGAAAAATCATCGTCCCACAACTTAAAGTAAACATCTGCTCCCAGTGAAGTAGCAATCACAGGAGTATTGTCCGTCGAACCTGTATCAACAACTACAATTCGCTCACAAAACAACTTGAGCGAATTAATCGTATCAGCGATTGTTTTCTCGTTATCTTTTGCTATTATCGCAGCAGTCAATATTTTACGACTACTATTAATCAAACTCCACCTTTGGGCTTTTCGGTGATTCGGACTTCTGAGGATTTACCCGAGAAATAAACATCGGGATTGTACATGCCAACAGCAGTTAGTGGCCCGAATTTAAACTTTCCTGCACTTACAACTCGTACGACATAGAAAAATTCAACATTACTTGTGACGTTAGTAAACATATTTACACGGTCGTCGCGATAATCTGCGTAAAATGGTTCATCAACATTTTTTATCCAGGATGGTTTGGCATTATTCGATAATCTCGGGTTCTCAATCACCCAACCAGCCGGAATCATATCACTAACAGCAAGATTTTCAATTGACTTCAAGCCATCTTTGAGTCTGACGCTTAATTTAACAAAAATTCGCTCACCATGTACTAAAGAATTAGCATTAACTTTGCTGCCGGATTGATTATACAGAGTCCGTTCAACCGCTACAAAACTTGATGTTTCGGACTTTTTGGCTTCTTTGGAATACCCTTTCGTTAGCAAATTATACCAAATTGAAGACTTCCCGGTATTGGTCAATTCAGTATCGTTGCTGATTTTGTGACTGACAAATTTGTTGTCAGAATTGAGCGTCGTATTTTTTCCGAATAAGTTGAAAGATGCTTCACCGCTTCCCTTTTCCATAATATTTGCGATTGCAAGCAGAGTGAATGCCGCTTCTTGAGTTGTATAATGTTTCTTGCGTCTTAGTTCGCTTGTCAGCAAATTAGCAAGTTTAGAAGTATAAATATCATTGCCTTTCACAGTGCTGTAAGCATAGGTCAGTAAAGCAAGTTCGCGTAGCTTCGAGCCGTAAACGTCAGTCATATCATCTTTCATACTGCGGGGCTCGATGGTATTGGGCATTAAAGCATAAAAAGCAGGAATATTTCCGCTCAGTAAAAAAGCAGAAGCCAAAAGCACTTTCGAATCATAGGGCATATTTTCGGCAGATTCCGCATAAAAGTTCATCAGAGCTTGCTCAGGTTTGCCGGCTCGAGACAACACAAAACAGGTATAAGCAGCAAGTTTGTACCTGTCGGCAGAATTATATTTAGACAAATTATTAGTTTGGTTGTATGATTCTGTCATCGAAAATATACTCCTCAAATAATCAATTAGAGATTTGTACCCATCCTCGTTCACATTGTAGCCACTATTTTTTGCTTCAGTCAGAAAATGCAAAGCATAAGCAGAAACCCAAATGTCGCTTTCGCCTTGTGCCCACAATCCGACTCCTCCACCTTGATTTTGCAAAGCGCTGATTTGCTTAATAGCATGATTTATTCTTTCGCTTATACCCAAATCTGTCAATTTTACCACAGAATTCTTGGTATATTCCTTGAAATCCTTGTAAACAAGCAATGGGAAGACTGACGATATGACTTGCTCGGTGCACCCGTACGGATAATCGGTCAGAAAATCAATTTTTTCGAAAAATTCGATATAAGGTTGGCTGCTAATCGTCAAAATACTCGTGGACATGTTTGGCATAAAACTTTGCGGATATTTGATTTTAACTGTTTGCCCGGGTTTGATTTCGGCAAATTCGCTTTTCAATTCTATATTTGTGGCTATTCGCACATTTATCAGGCGCTCGATTGAATATTTGTCATTTCCGTCGCTAACATTGAAAGTTATTTTATGGCTGCCTGTCAATTTGCCGGGTTTGAGTTTTGCGTCCACATAAATATCTGCTTTGGGTTCGAGCGTGATGCTATTATTCCAATAAGATTCAAAGAGCAAATCCCCATCAATTTTATGCTCAATTTTGACGCTTTTTTTCTTGTCGGTCAAATTTTTAAGATTGATTTTCACTTCAGCTTCGTCGCCGATTGACAAGAATCGAGGCAATGCCGGAGTAACGATTAGCGGGTCGGCGATTTTCATCATCTTTTCAGCGGAACCGAATCTGTCATTTTTATAAGCGACAGCCATAATTCGCAAAGCTCCTGAAAAGGTCGGCAATTCAATTTCAAATTCTGCCATCCCGTTTGCATCGGTTTTGAGATTGCCACTCCAGAATGATAACAATTTTACAGCCTTATCCACAAATGGATTTTGCAAATCCACCATTTGCATCATTGCTAAATCTTCACCGTCGCCACCGCCAAATTGCCCACCGCGAGCCTTATATTCCTTGTATAATTTAGTATATCCCGAGTATGTGTTCACGTCTAATTTGCGGGCAGCATAAAAGAAATCATAAGGGGCAGGTGATTTATATCGTTTAAGTTGCAAAATCCCTTCATCTGTGACGGCAATAGTCACGTTAATATCTTTTTCGGGCAAAGTTTTGATTTTGATTTTTTGCTTTGTCGTAGAACGGCTCGTCTCATCGGCAATGATTTCAATTGGCAAATATCTCTTATTATCTTTAATAGTCAATTCTTCATATCCGTAAGCTACATTGAGCGGAAAATTATTATTCGAAACGGATTTGATTAAAATCGCCGATACATATACATTGGGGTGATATTCACTTTTGATTGGGATATTCAGTGATGCTGAATTATCATTCGTGTGTAAGACGAAATGCTCCAAAACACCTTCTCGCTCGATACTTACGAATAATTTCCCATCAAAAGGAGTTTTGAACAGTAACTTCGCAGTTTCGCCGGGTTTGTAGTCTTTCTTATCGGCAGTTATGATTACTTTGCCTTCCTTATCAACGTTAAATCCTGCGGATTCTGCATAACCGTATCTATAAGCCCAGAATTGTTTTACTACGAAGCTTTCTGCATTGTTTTGGCGGACTCTGAATTCGTATTCACCGGAACTGACGGGAGTGAATTTGTGATTGTATTTGCCCCTAATTTTTATTGTTTCGGAACTAACTATTGATTCAATTTTGTTAGATTCGTAACGATAATCATAATTCCTTGACGAGCGCAGAGCGGAGTTGTAGGTGATTTTGTAAACATCAATGTTAACTTCGGATTCTGTTTCTTCGCCGTTTTTGTCCAAAACTACAATAGGTATAATAATTGGGCGATTCAGCTCAAACCAATCACCTGTATTTTTATTGATACCGACATATGCATTTTGAGTATGGATTTTACGAACTAAATATATCTGATTGTCTGAGCCTGTTTCGTCTTGCATATTTACACTTATATTCAAGTTTAAAAGCCCAACATTGCGATATAGCTCATTGATTTTGAATACTTCTTTTGTATTGCCTTTGTTATCGCTGACAATAGGGCGGAAGCTGTAATCACTAATGGGTTCGATGCCTCGTAAAATAAAATCATAATCCTCGAATTTCTCGGAGATGAAAACAGCAGTGTTGGTATTGAAACTAACTTCTCCGTTCAGATTTTGTGCAGGCATACCGAACAAATAATCTGTTTGGATATTTAAATTCACATCTTGCTCCGGAGTATAATATTCACGATCGGTAGTTGCAGTAATTCGCAATCTTTCCGGAGTGAAATCCTCAATTGAAAAACTATATTTCCCGATATTTACATCGTTCGGTAAATCTAAAAGCGCTTCATAATTGCCTGTTTTCAAGGTTTGTGCTAACTCATCTTTTACTTCAAAATTGCCTTGTTCATTCAATTTGACCCGAAACTCCTTATATTGCTGCCACGATGGATTCATGATTTTGAGCTTTAATGTTAAATCACCTAAAAGCTTCATTTCTTTATCTCGAACAATTCCATTGATGATAAGTGTTTCGCCCGGGCGATATAAATTTCGTTCGCCGTACATAAAGCAATAATAATCCGTAACTTCGGTGCCATCAGTGACATTTAGCCCTGATTTACTCACAAATGTTGAACCGTCAAGGAATAAATAATTCGTCTCGCTGTTGTGTTCAACACTAATGATTGTAGCTTTAAACCCTTGCTGATTTGACTTGTCGTTTTTTAGCATTGCGATGCCTCGACCATCTGTACGTGCGACCTCTGCTATTTGGTTGTTCTTAGAAATGATTTTGACAGTTGCATTGGCAATTGGTTTGGTGTTGACCAATGAATTTGCATAAACTACAATTTGATTTCCGGATACTTTGGTAATAATGCCTATATCCGAAAGGGAGACTTGCATGACTTGTCTCACCCAAGGCTGGTCTTTGTCGAATATATCGAGCAAATAGATTCCGTTTATGTTTGTTGCATCAGCAAAATTAAAATCCAGCAACTTGATATTATCGGAGCTTTTCAATTCGGATGTGTTAAACATTCTCTCGGAAATCATTGTGCCTAAGTTTGTGATATCTACTGCATCGTACCAATTCCCAGTCTCTTGGTCGTATTCAAATGAATATTGAATATCTTGGTAACCAGTCAATGCACGAACAAGATTATTTTCGAAAATCTTGAATATTTTTACTTGCAAATTATTGATTCCTGCAAGCTTAATGCCGATTTGCTTGTTACCTCTTGATGATAAGTAAAGAGCTGAGGGGTCTGCCAATACAATTTGTGCATCCATAACGGGAATAAACACAGTATTTTTCAGTTCTGACTTGAGCTTCACCCCGAAAATACTTTCTAAAGATTGGTTTATTGTTACTTCGTAATTATTTTCAGGGACAAAATTACCGTTTAGATATATTTCATTGCCAAAAATTTCAATTTCGTAAGGAATTTGGGGGTTGATTTTAATTTTATTTGCCAAATCACCGGCTTTGTTCAAAGTCTGATTGAATCGTAAAAGCAATCCACGTTGGTCTATCGTATTATTCACAACAATTTCCGTCATCCCGAAATCACTCAAAAGCGGTATCTTACCATTATAATTCATCTTTCGGGATTTCTTTTTGCCATCGGATTGCTCAAACTCAAAAGGAATTTCAATTGAAAGCTCCTTCCCTTCTACATCAAGAACATCTTCGACTGCTATTTGCATTTTGAGCAAATTGCTTTGTTGCCAACGAGCTGAACTGATATTATACTTTTTGCCGCTTATTTTCGCAGTGATTACATTCTTTACATCAATAAAATTCGCTTCGGTGTTGAATTGAATATCACAAACCAAATATGTCGGTGCGTTATCGTTTGCTTTGTGCCAATTCGTATTTACAGACTTGATGTCAGTATAAGTGGTGTGGAAGCGATAGATTTTCTTAGACGGCATTTGCGATTTAACCGGCATATAGTCGGTCAATTTGTCCGTGAACTCTATAATATAGTCAGTATTGGCTTTGAATCCGCCGTATGGATAAAAAACAAGCGTGTTGTTGCTTTGCCAATAAACATTGCCCGGTGTTTTGGGATAAATCTTAAACGGGAGCTCTTTTGGAGTTTGTCCAATCATATCGGAGGGAATCATAATTTTATCGAATTCAAATCTCAAATGATTCAAGTCGAGAAGTTCGCCTTGGTCTTGGAAATTATACTTGGAGACGTTGATTCTATTTGATGATGAACATGAAATCAGCACAATAATTAGGATAGAAAGAATAAATTTCGACATATTTGGCTCCCTACGATGATGAAATGAATTTTAAGAAAAAACCAAAAATTTTGAATTTTTGCAAATAACTGTATTATTTTGTAATCAAACTTAATACAATTTACGAAAATATGAAAACGATAAATCAAATTTTGAACATAGATGTCCCGATTATTTTAGCATCTCGTTCGCCGAGACGCCATAAATTGCTTTCGATGGTTGGCTTAGAATTCACAACTAAATTTTCGGATATAGACGAAGAGATTGATACAGACATCCCACCCGAAGCATATTGCATACACCTTGCGTGGTCGAAGGCAGATGTTATTGCTTCTAAACTCGTTACTCCTGCACTTGTAATCGGTGCAGATACGATTGTTGTGATTGATGGTATGATTTTGAACAAACCTGCCGACCGAGATGACGCATATCGAATATTAAAGCTCCTTTCGGGCAATACTCATACAGTTTATACAGGATTATCAATAGTTGATGCGGTTTCTCGGAATTGGATTACCGATTTCCAAACAACTGAAGTTACTTTTCGCGAGCTATCGGATGAAGAAATTTGGCTCTATATAGAAAGTGGTTCACCTATGGACAAAGCCGGAGCATATGGCATTCAAGATGATTTCGGAGCATTATTCGTAAGCCATATCAACGGGTGCTATTATAATATTGTCGGGCTTCCTGTTCAATTGCTATATATCATGCTCAAACGCTTTAGGGGCGAAAATGCTCAATTATAGAGTTCGCGACAAGGTCAATACATTGACTCTGCTTATGCCTTGGATTATAGTACTGGCAGTATTTTGGTTGTATCCGCTGTTTTATGCGATTTATATCAGCTTGACCGATTACAAAACGCTGACAAACACGGCGACTTTTGTTGGTTTGGCAAACTATGAAAATTTGTTTGGCGATTCGGTATTTTGGGTGGCTCTCAAAAATACTGCAATATTTACTTTTGGAACAGTTCCGGTTACGACAGCGATTGCACTGATTCTTGCTTCGATTTTGAATAATAAACTGATTCGATTCAAGGAGTTTTTCCGAGCATCATATTTTTTGCCGACGGTGACATCATTAGTTGTGATTTCGCTTATTTTCACGAATCTTTACGCAAGAGACGGATATATCAACAACATTTTATCAATGTTCGGGATGCCATTCCCGGAACGCGGCTGGTTGCTCGATACATCTACAGCATTGCTTTCGATTATGGTGATGGACGTATGGATATCGGTCGGATATTATATGATTCTATTTCTCGCAGGAATGCAAACAATTTCCGAAGATTTATATGATTCGGCAAAATTAAATGGTGCAAGCCCTGTGCAACAGTTTTTCTATATCACATTGCCATTAATTAAGCCAACTTTGCTATTTGTGCTGGTAATCAATACCATTAAATCTTTCCAAGTTTTCATTGAAATTTTTGTGATGACCAAAGGTGGACCACTCGATTCGACAACAACGCTGGTCTATTTGGTATTCGTGAATGCTTTCGAAAAAACCGATATGATGGGCTATGCATCCGCGATTGCATTTGTCTTGTTTTTTATACTCTTGGTATTCTCATATTTGCAAATTAAATATCTAAAAGTAAGGGATTAATTTATGAATTTATATTTTGCAATGCTCATCGGACTTGTAATCGGGTCAATTCCATCAGCTTTTTTGATAGTCAAAAGATTAAATGGTACTGATATATCAAATGAAGGCTCGAAAAATATGGGTGCAATGAACAGTTACGAAAGCACAGGGAGCCGCAAAATTGGAATCTTCGTATTCTTAGTCGATGTTGCTAAGGGAGCGATTGCAGTATTGCTCATCAGCTTACTCCCAGAAGCTACATATTCTGATATAGCGGTCGGTGGATTATGGGCTGTAATTGGGCATAATTTCAGTATTTTCATGGGTTTGAAAGGTGGCAGAGGTCTTGCGACCGCATTCGGTGTATTTCTTGTCCTTAATCCGATACCTTTTATCTTATGGGTCTTGCTATGGTTGACAGCTTATTATGTAATCAAGCGTCACATTCATATTGCAAACGCAATCGCAACTGTTGCTACTCCTATTATGGTTTTTTCCACGCCGGATAAATTGCTTGATATTGCCGCGTTTATGCCGATATCAGACCACATGCAATTCAAAATTTTAGTCACTGCGATTTGCATTGTTATTCTCATTCGTCATATTAAACCTTTGATGGAATATGTGAAAGAAACGGGGGATTCATGAAAAAGGAAAGCTATTTTAATTTTGACAGCAAGGACGTCTATTTTTCGGAGCAAGGTACAGGCGACGCATTGATGCTATTACATGGTAATACAGTTTCATCAAAATTATTCGATAAAGACTTAGATTTTTTTTCAAATTATTTTAGAGTAATCGCATTTGACTATCCCGGGCATGGGAAATCGGACAGAGTTGATAAATTCGATGAAAATTTTTGGCATTACAATGCTCTTTGTGCTATCGAATTAGCCGATATGATGGGAATTGACAGTCTCAAGGTAATCGGGACGAGTGGCGGTGCTCTTGTGGGGCTTAATATGGCAGTGCAAAAGCCCGAACTTGTCTCTAAATTAATCGCCGATAGCTTTTTCGGAATTCAGCTTTCAACTGATGATGCCGAATACATCGTAAAAGGGCGCCACAAAGGTAAGTCCAATTATTTGATGCAACGCTATTGGCTTAATCAAAGTGGTGAAGATTGGGAAAGCATTGTTGACCTCGACAATGAAATGTTGCTCAATCTCGCCCAAAAACAAATCAATGCAGTGCGTGGCAATTTGAGCAAAATTACGGCTGATGTTTTGATAACAGCTTCGCGAAAAGATAAAATCGTATTAAATATGGAGCAAAAAATGATAGCTATCGCACCAACGATTCCAAACTCGAAGTTGATGCTCTTCGACCAAGGAAAGCATACTTTTATGATAACCATGAGAGAAAAATTCCGACCTTTAGCCCTTGATTTTTTTGGATATTAGTTTACAATATCTAACTTATGAATACTTCTTCATATCTGTATTTTCTTCTATTCTTAAAAATATTTTAAAATTATAAAAAGAGGTGTTTATGGAAAACAGAATTCCGCTAATCGGCGAGACATTCCCCGATATGGAAGTTAAAACTACTCATGGCACGATGAATTTGCCAAAAGATTTTGCAGGAAAATGGTTTATTTTATTCAGCCATCCGGCCGACTTTACTCCTGTTTGTACAACTGAATTTGTAGCATTTCAAAACCGTTACCCTGAGTTTCGTAAATTGAATTGCGAGCTAATCGGTTTGAGTATAGACCAAGTTTATTCGCATATTAAGTGGCATGATTGGATTTTGGAAAACTTGAAAGTTGATATCGAATTCCCGATTATTGCCGATAATGGCGATATTTCTAAGAGTCTCGGGTTCATTCATCCGGGCAAAGGCACAAATACTGTACGTGCAGTATTTATTATTGACGATACAGCCAAAATAAGAGCGATTGTTTATTATCCTCAAGAATTAGGTCGTAATTTCGACGAATTGCTCCGTATGGTTCGCGCAATGCAAATCGCAGATAAAGAACACGTTGCAATGCCTGCAAATTGGCCCAACAACGAACTAATCGGCGATAAAGTTATCGTTCCACCGGCATCGGACATTAAATCGGCTAAGTACAAACAAAGCCGTTATGATAATTACGATTGGTGGTTCTGCTATCGCGATTTGAAAAACAAAGAATAGAGCATCCGGAAAACACAAAAAAGGCTGTCCCATAAGGGCAGCCGTTTTTTTTTTGTCTTGAACATGTCGGTAAGAGGCTGACTCATAAGGGCAACTTTATTTTTTCAAGACAAACAAAATCCCCCTTAATGAGGCTGTCCAAATGGGCAGCCTCTTTTGATTTAAATTGGGGATAAAATTAGTCTAATTGATATAATAGG